>Ga0315338_1000449_pt1 | contig 96044 bp, 80 predicted proteins | sample ASW8metaG_FD_204518 | JGI IMG/M metagenome (GOLD analysis project Ga0315338, IMG submission 204518) | Ammonia-oxidizing marine archaeal communities from Monterey Bay, California, United States - ASW #8 | ecosystem: Environmental > Aquatic > Marine > Coastal | place: USA: California | collected...
TGCCGTCGAGAATTCCCTTCGTGAACTTAAAAAGCGCCATATCAGGTCTACCCCAAGGGCCGTAGACCGTAAAAAATCGAAGACCCGTTGTCGGTAGCTTGTAAAGATCCGCGTAGGCATGCGCCATCAGCTCATTGGCTTTCTTGGTGGCTGCATACAATGAGATGGGATGATCAACATTATCAGTTTCTGCAAATGGTAACTTGGTATTGGCCCCATAGACTGAACTTGACGAGGCATAAACCAGGTGATCAATCTCCTGATGACGACATCCTTCCAAGATATTGCCAAACCCCACAAGATTCGTATCAACATAAGTCGATGGGTTCTCAATCGAGTAACGAACGCCGGCCTGGGCGGCCAGGTTCACAACCACACTAAATTGTCTAATCGAAAATAATTCCGCTACGACAGAACGATCAGAAATATCGAGTTGATTAAATGCGAACCTGTTGAATGTTATAAGACTTTCCAACCTGGCTTTTTTTAGATTTACATCGTAATAATCATTTAGATTATCAACCCCGACAACATCATCCCCCCGGTCGAGAAGGTACTGACTTAGAGCGGCACCGATAAATCCCGCTGCTCCTGTCACCAGTATGGTCAAATTTAGAGACTCCAGTAGGTCAAGTCTGACCTGGTGGATAGAATATGACGATAAGCTGCTTTCACATCGACCAATATTCCAGACCTTCCTAGAATCTTATCAACTAGATTTTCGCCTGATCCAAACACCTTGTGGGGTACAACTATGGCCAGGGCTGTTGATTCTGGTAGTTCATCAACCGGCAATAGATCAATTCCATGATCTCTTGAAACTGTTACAGGATCAGCCAGAGGATCTGCGGCACAGACTTTTACGTGGTGATCCACTAGATGTTTAATCAACGCAAAAACTTGTGAATTTCGTGTATCACTACAGTTTTCTTTAAAGGTAACACCAAGTACGGTAACAGATAGAGTTGCCCCACGTGTAGCTTTACCTAGAAGTTCCAATATCTTTTCCGCCACAAAAATACTCATCGTGTCATTGATTCTTCGACCAGCTAAAATAACTTCTGGTTCATAACCAATCATCTGCGCTTTATGAGTCAAATAGTAAGGATCGACACCAATACAGTGCCCACCGACTAATCCCGGGGTGAACGGTAAAAAGTTCCACTTACTACCCGCTGCCTCTAAAACTTCAGTTGTATCCAAGCCCAACCGGTTAAATATCATCGAAAACTCATTAACCAAAGCTATATTCAAGTCGCGTTGTGTATTCTCAATTACTTTTGCCGCTTCTGCGACTCGAATAGAAGATGCCTCGTACACACCGGCAGGTACAATAGAAGAGTAGAGGTCGGATACCCTTCTCAACGTTTCTTGATCATCTCCCGACACGACTTTGATGACACTCTGAAGAGTATGTGCCACATCCCCAGGATTGATTCTCTCGGGAGAATATCCAATATGGAAATGATTTTTCCACTTCAATCCTGACACTCGCTCTAATACTGGAACACAAACTTCTTCCGTCGCTCCTGGATATACTGTTGATTCGTAGACAACTACCGCGCCAGGAGCCATCACCTGACCAACCGTTTCACTTGCTTTAAGAAGCGGTTCTAAATCTGGTTGATTAAGGTGATCAACAGGAGTGGGTACGGCCACAATATAGATTTGGCAATCTACTAAGTCATTGATATCACTGGAATATACTACACTTAAAGCAAGTTTGAACTGGCTCTGAGTAACTTCACCTGTATGGTCAATTCCAGATTTATAGGCTTTTACTTTAATATAGTCAGGATCATATCCCACGGTATCGAATCTTCGACCAAATGCAACTGCTAGCTGAATGCCAACATATCCGAGCCCGATTACGCCAATCTTCATAACTAGCCGGACACAGCTTTATATGAGGCGTTTCTATCCAAGATGTATTCTCAATATTTGATTGCTTCAAATAGGGTAGTAGCGACTATTTGTTGATTATCCGACGTTAGGTAGGGATGCATTGGAAGACTAATGACACGCTTCGACGCTCTATCAGCATTAGGACAATTGGTACGTGGATCACTCATTGCAGGTTGTCTATATAGTGGCTCTGGATAATGTACAGCAGTCGCAACTCCCATTTTGGACAGAAATTTTTGCACATTGTCTCTGTCGCTAACTTCTATCGTATATTGTGCCCAAGCCGAAGTATTGTGGGCCTCAACACTAGGCAGTTTAACTTCACCTAAATTGACCAGATCGTTCAGTAACACATTATATCTTTCTGCAACCACTCGTCGTAGTTCGAGCTCTTCTTCAAATACGCTCAGTTTGGCTGATAGCACCCCTGCCTGAAACGAATCCATTCGGGCATTAAGACCAACCTTGACATGCCTATATCGAGAGCTTTGCCCATGATTAGATATTTGTCTTATTACTAGGGCGAGTTCAGAATCTGATGTGAAACAAGCGCCAGCATCCCCATAAGCACCCAGTGGTTTCGACGGGAAAAAACTAGTACATCCAATCGTACTCAGTCCACAGGACCGACGTTCCTTGTACAGAGAGCCGAAACTCTGCGCCCCATCTTCAATGACGGGCACCCCGTATACCTCTGCAATCTCATTAATCTGGTCCATGTCACAACATTGCCCGTATAAACTTACTGGCATAATAGCTCGAGTACGTGGGCTGATTACAGACCTGATACCACATGCATCAAGATTGTAGGTATGAGGATCTATGTCAGCATAAACCGGAGTAGCCCCAACCAATACAATTGCTTCCACAGCTGCCGCAAAACTGAAAGGCGACGTTATCACCTCATCGCCTGGACCGATATTCAATGCCATCATCGAGACTAACAATGCATCGGTACCGCTAGACACGCCGATACAGTGGTCAACACCAACATAGGTTGCTAAGTCTGCTTCAACTCTATCGTTTTCTGGCCCGCCTATATAAAGTCCATGATGAAGCACTTTGTGAAGGTTACTTTCAACCTCATTACGAACTTTTTCTTGCTGTGCCTTCAAATCTACTAACTCTATTCGTTCTTGTGCATTAGTATTCGAACAATCCAGTGCATATTGGGGACTTACGAAGGGGTGGCCTATATTTAACCGTTCATCATCTAACGTTACTATAAGTGTGTTATCGCCGAGCCGCTTAGCTGCTGTTAGCAACGCATGAACGACTGGATTCTCATCAGCTATGCCTGTTAGATCCTCTGACAAGCATGCGAGCCAATTACATGATCGCATGTAGTTAACAGCTTTTTGACGATGGGATGGTTGTCCTACTGCTTTTCCTACAGGGTGATCAATAACGTTATGATTTCCAAGAGCCTCAGAGATATCTCGAATTTCACCTGTATACAGCCACAAAAACACTTTGTTACGCGATCTAAGTTCCCATAAGCTATTGATTTCTTTCGTTTTGTTTTTGTCGCGGGCGAGACAATATATCGCCGTGTAATCAAGTATAAGATTTGTCATTTGTCTTGATAATCGTGTCTGGTTTCTTTAGAAATTCGACCCGCTACAATATTCTAACTATTCACACATCACAGTCAGTAATTTTGTTAGGTATCTAGTTTAAGTAGCGACCAGTGTAGTCTCTAACTTGACAGTTGATGGCAGATACACGACCTATTTCCATAAATTAATGAAACTAGCACTTGATACAACCCAACAATCAGTGAAATAATTTTCTGAGCGATTATTTGTTAAACGGCTTAACCAAAATGACAACTACCGTACCCGATTTGAATGTTCCCATTTCTGACTTACCATAGATCTAAGTGCTATATAACTTTGACCGAAAATATAGGTAAACTAATTATCCATGCTACCAACCTCCAGCCAGTGCCGACATCTAGAACATGCCTCCTGGAGTGACTCAATACATCTGAGATCCTAAACTGTTGTTTAATGTTTTCCACCTAAATTTTGGGCGCTCTACCGTATATTTTTCAAAACATTGCCTACTGGATAGACAGGAACTATATCTAGACTAATTGTGGACCAATCGACTGATAAACGACTCGCTATTGTTGCCGACGACTTCGGCAAAGACAATTCCGTCAACGATGCTATTATTCGCTTGGGTAAAGAAGGTTTAATCACTGGTACCGCCATAATGCCGAATGGTAGGTACGTGGACCGGGGGCTAGAACAATTAGCAGCCCAGGACATTAACATAGACTACTGTGCTCATCTAAATATTACTGATAACTTACCACTTCTGGCGAATACTTTTTCCGACCACGGTATTAGCTTACGCAATTTTTTGATCAAGATGGCGACAGGAACATTAAATTATCGCGGTATACGAGAGGAGTTTACTGCACAAATTGACTCATTGTTGGATCGAAACGTCGATATTGTTCAATTAAATACACATCACCACATTCATTATCATCTTCCAATCTGTAGTATTCTAATTGACATCGCACAGTCATATAAAATCCCATTCATTCGCATGCCTTTCGAAAATTTTGTATCAATTAAAGATATCCTATCAATTAGGAATTGTCTTAAACGCCTTACCAAACTCAACCAATATGCTTTCTCACGTAAATTAAGCCTCGGCAGTATCAAAGCAACAAACCACTTTAGTGGACTCTATGCCACACCATATCTTTCCAAAGACTACTTAAATAAATTATTGAACAGCCTCAACCCAGGGTTAACGGAACTTGTTTGCCATCCTACTTATGACTCCCTTAAAGGCGATCTTGAATCATTACAGCGCCTGACCAAGGAGACGCTGCATAGCAAAGATATAGCTTTAACATCGTTGAATAAAGAATATGTCAACGGCACATCTTGAAAATAAAGTATGACTACTATCAACATAGTCGATATACAAACACACAAATCAGCGATAAACAAAACAAATGCTGGTGGTTTTGGCACGTCCTCCAATTACTCCAATAGTAAGAACTTGTTTGCACAATTTCTTAAACTTGCGAAAAGGATTGGCGTCCGTATACCACTCCCCGAATTTGGTTATATCTGTGCACTACTAGAGACACGAGACTACTCATATGATGTCCACATAGGATCTTACGAAAATATTCAAGAATCTGATGTTTACCTAATTTATGGATCTCTAGTTGAATACACTGCCGAGATTAAAGCTTCACAACTCATAAGATCCCGCTATCCAAATGCGCGTATTGCTTTTTTCGGACTACTCCCAACAGTAAAACCTGATCTATTTGTCGAGCATTGTGATTTTCTTGTTAGTGGTGAAATAGAAAGTTTCTTTTACCATCTAAAAGAAGACCTAATGAGTATCCAAGGAATAAGATACGCACCGTTTCTTGCTAAACTTGATGAGTTACCTTTCCCGATTTGGTCTAAAGTAGAAAATAATTTTCATTTCTCCCATAAACCGTTTTTCGGCACTCGAAAAATGTTTCCAATAGTTTCGTCCAGAGGCTGTCCCCTTTCTTGCAAACACTATTGCGCCTATCCGTTAATGGCCGGCGGCAAGGTACGCACCCGCTCATCAGACAACATAGTCTCAGAGATCGAATATCTCATTAAAGATCATGGCATGCAGGCTGTGATGTTTAGAGATCCAACATTTTCTATAGTTCCAAAACGTGTAGCAGAACTATGCGAATTAGTTTTAAAATCCGGCCTAAATTTTCATTGGAGTTGCGAGACACACCCTGCTTTTTTGACTGAAGACTTACTAAAGCTGATGTATAAAGCAGGCAATCGAGCAATCGAAATAGGGATTGAGACTCGTAATCAAGATATCATCAAGAACACCTATCGGCATGACACACCCCAAGATCATTTACGTACAATAATCAACACAGCAGAATCGCTTGGTATAAAAGTATCGGGTCAATATATTATTGGCAGCATGGATGACAATTTATTGACCATAAAAGATACTGTTACCTATGCAAAATCACTACGAACTAGTTATGCACAATTTAGTATCTGTACACCATATCCCGGCACAAAATTCTACGATGAAGTAGAACACCTAATAACAACTGATGATTGGACTAAGTTTGATACATTTACTTTAGTATTCAATCATCCACATCTAACTGCTAAGCAACTTGAAACACTCAAAGAACAAGCATTTCACGATTATTATTTCCGAATGAACTGGCTACTAAATTTTGGCTACAGGACAATTCGTGATACTTTTAACAGGCGCTAGTGGTTTCCTTGGCACCTATGTCAGAGACTACTACTCTAAAAAAAAGACAAGGATAATTTGCCTATCTAGAACAATACCTGACTCACCTGATGAGCATCTTTGGGTTCAGGCCGACATAAGACACAGTCTGCCACAGATACTAATTGGCCAAGTAGACTCAATTATTCACCTCGCTGCAGCGATTAACGATAGTCCAAGTCACCTATTTAACGTGAATGTTCTTGGTACCAAAGCTCTAATTGACTTTGCAGAGAAGACACGAGCAAAAAGATTTATTTTTCTAAGTACTGACGACATTTATTACACAAGTTCTCCTTATTCTCAGAGCAAGAAGGATGCCGAGAATATTGTTACCAACTCAACCATTCCCTGGGAAATAGTTCGCTGCCCAACGATTTTCGGACATAATGACAGTCGCAATTTTTCGCAACTGAGTCAGTTTATTAAGAAGTCACCCATCATTCCGTTACCCTTCAAAGGATTGTTTACATGGAACCCAATATTTGCTGGTGATGTGGCTCAACACATATTTGAACTTACTCAATCTGAGCCTAAGTATTCACTATCTGTGCCAGTTGGCCCTGAAGAGTTAACATTTCGGGATATTGTTGACCAACTAATTAGGTATCATAGTTCTAGGACTACTGTCCTACCAATACCAATTTTGATTAGTCGACTGACATTCTTCCTTTTTTCAATTTTGAATGTTCTATCAGCGGGAAACAAGCCGGGCGATATTTTCAAGGACAAAATATGCACAGACCCTAGTGTGCGCATAGTTCCATACACTACAAAATTCTCTGAAGTTTATTCTCACGACTGATGGATAACAAGATTTCCAGAGCGAAGTAGCATGATATTTTTCAAGAGATCCGTCAGCAAACTGGCAAATACTTTGCCGGATGCTCTAGCAAATGCTCTATCGTAAAGCCAACAAATATGGATAACCTTCCATGTATCTCGCTAATAATTCCCATTCTTAACGGGGAAAGTTATCTAAGCAGATCAATTAGTCAATTAAGAAGTCTAGAAGATATTTATCGAAACCGCATCGAATTTATACTTGTAGATGATGGAAGTGTCGACAACACTTTAACTATAGCTAAGCGACTGACATCTGAGTTAACAAACTGGCGTTTAATTCAGAATGCCCAGAACATGGGGAAAGGATATAGCGTAAGAAAGGGTATGTTAACTGCTAGTGGAGATATTTTAGTATTTGTTGATGCCGACCTTTCTTACCCAGTAGATAGTATTAGGCAGGTCATAGAATCCGTAAGCACTCTTCAACCCGTAGTAATTGTCTCTAGGGTTGCTAACGGAGCAGTCCTCGAAGTTCCGTCTGAAATGTTTGGATACTTCTATACAAGACACACAATGAGTCGGTTGTTGAACCTGCTCGTGCGTACAATGATCGTCGATGGAGTTACAGACACGCAGAGTGGGTTGAAAGGTTTCACGAGAGAATCAGCGATTAATATCTTTAGTAGACAAACTCTAGACAGATTTAGTTTTGATATTGAAGTCCTGTTTATCGCTATACACTTGAACTATAGCCTGTTAGAAATATCAGTTCGATCACGTTATTTCTCAGAGCCTACCACTGTTCATTTTCTACGTGATGGCATAAATATTATGTGTAGCTTATTAAAAATAAGGTGGAACAGCATAACAGGACAATACTCAAAACGATTGTGTAAATTAGACCAAGCGGAGTAGACAATAAGTACCATTATTACTTTGTGACAAACAAACTAACCATACATCATGCTGCGCCTATATCGTGACTTTACATCTCGCTTTTGCCAACCTTTCTGATAAATAGCTGCTGATGGTGCGACAGATAAATAATTATTTCCTGGTCAGCGCGCCCTAGCATAATATTATTCATAGGAATAATTAATTATTCTTGCCTAAATAATACTTACCATTGATGAAAGAGTTTATGTTTTGTTAATTCATCAAATTCGCATATTAGTTTTGTTCGCTTGTTTTATCTTTACAAGCATCTTGCTCTTTATAGTTTCATCCCTGCCCTATGAATACATAAAGCTATTTGTTGATTTAATCGCTAGTGATGGTAACGCTGAGTCTTACACGATTGTGCGACATCGGTTAGTTGGGAAAGCATTGGGTTTAGCCTCCATTCTATTATTTATTTTTTCTATAGGAGGATCAGTTTATACAAAAATTCTACCGTCACATGCTCTCACTAGCTACAAAAATATTCTTGTCAATGGATCAATCCTCGTTCTACCGTTCCTTGTTTTAATTTGGTTAATTCCTATTTTTTCAGTGTACACAATCGGAAACGACTACGCTGGCTACTCAATTAACCAACAAATGGAGCTTATGTTCTCGATAAAATCTTTAACTTATCCGCTGTTTGTTCCTGGATTTGAGGGTGGACACTCTTCTGCTGCTTTAACACTTGGACAATTGTGGCATCCTATTTCTCGTATAGCGTCAATCTCACCTGGATACTGGAATGGGCATGCGTTGGAGTGGGGCACGTTTTATCGACTCTTATCTCTTGGTGTTGCCAACCTAGTAATTTTTCATCTCTTGAATAAATTAAATATCACACCTGTAATGTCATTTATTTTGAGTTTCATCGCTATCTATAATCTTAGAATGCTTGACCTATTTCGCTATGGCGCATCACTTGAAGCATATAGCGGTTTATTCTTTCTAATGGCAGCCATCGGATTTCACTACCTACAAAAGGCCTCTTACTCTGGAATTATTTGGATAACACTTGCAACCTATTGGTTAACGACAAGTGGGCACCCACAATTCTTTTATCTCTGCCTCCTGTCAGTCTTCCTATATGGCGCTTGTGTACCTTTCATATTTCAAGCGATAGGCATTCGAGGAGAAACACCAACAAGATCTGTTTTTCGATTCTACTGCTCTACAATTATTGCGATTTTCTTAGGTTTTTTGTTGTCTAGTAACTACTTGATCCCCTTTATATTTGAAGTATTAGTTACTAACTCTGAACGCGTCGGGAAAGCATATGAATTGAGCTTAGGTTATCAAGAGACACCAATTGGACTACTAAATAGCTTCTTCTATCCACTTTACAGCGATGTACACGGTAATTTTGGCGGTTCAACATTATTTATCCTGTTCCTATTCTGCACAGTGTTTGGTATTTGTAAACGAATACCTTTGGTCGTTTGGATAATTTGGGCTTCGATAATCGGTATTTTTATACTGGGCTTGGGGGACATGACGATCCTCCACTATTTTTATTGGAAGATACTGCCATTCACTGATTCCCAACGAATAGCTGGCCGAATTACCGTCCTTATACCTCCTTTAATAATGCTTTTACTCTCCTGGCACTTTCGTTTGTCAACAAACGCGAACAATCTAGCAAACGCTACTGTAAAACCATCAAATACTTCTATTATATTTGTCACATCTATTTCGATTTACATTGTGTACTTTTTGTGGGTTTCCAAATACTGGCTAACATCAGCATACTTCACACCACTACAGATCAATTCTAATCACCCCGAATATCTCAATTACGTAGTCTTCGGATTAGGTGTATTAAGTCTGATATCGTTGTGGGCTTATCAAATAAATACCCACCGCGAACATCACTCCATGCAATTTGGGCATACCTCCGCCATTGTCAGTTCTATACTGTGTATTTCTGTTCTACTACATGTTGGACTCCAGTTACGCTATGGCACGTGGGTCCTATGGAAATCTCCGATGGTTACTTTTGAGACAATGAACGAGGATAAATCTACCAGTGTTCTTTATGCATACAATCCACCAGCGAACGTAACCTATGGCATGAGAACCGATGATGTTGTTACCTATCAAAATAATACTTTCAAATCTCCACCCCTAGCTAAGTTCTACTTCTCTTCTATCCATACCAGTAACTCTGAATCAGTTTACCGTCTGTTAAAAAAGCCTGAAAATAGAAATGTTGCTATTGTGGAAAACAAAGACATCGCAAAAGACAGGGAATTCCTTAATCTGGTTCCAAACGCTAGTGCAAACCTCACTCTAAACTACAATACTTTCAATAGATTCGACTTTACCGTCTCATCATCTACCCCCGCATGGTTCGTACTCGGCTTGCCTTATTCCTATGGTGCTTGGCGCGTACAAGTAGACAATGTTGAATTTGAACCCAGGCGAGTCAATGGTAACCTTGTGGGTGTACAACTCCCAAAAGGGATTCACTCACTAAACTTTTTGTATACCAGCAAGTCAACAATTTACGGATTTATTTTATCTAGTTTTGCTGCGATTATTCTATTGGGGATTGGCATAAAAACTAATAGTTACCAGCAGAAACGATCTACTCCAAGATTAATATTTTTGCTAGTGCTAATCTTCGCGCACCTCTTCACCATCATTGACTCTTATAACTCACTCTACAAAGGCAATTCGCTAAAGACGATATACTCGAAATCGTACTCTTCAATCAATTGACAATATTTAGTCGATTTCGAAGATATCTAGAACAGCATTTGATCTTCATCACGCATCCTTTCCATTCACACAACACCCCCAGAAATTAGGAGAACATGGCGACGGCATGTATTTCCAAAGCAATAGTACTGGATAAGCTAGAATGCCGACATAGCTACGAAGTTGTTGCAAATAGTAATCGGACAGAATTTCACGTTTCTCGATAGTAACTTCGACAAAGCCGCTCGTCCCAAGCAATCTACGCAAGCTCGTGTAAGTCTGCAACGACACATGATAATTTTTATAAAAATTAAAGCTTCTATGTATTAATATTTCCCAAGGTATGTTTGTAATTTTGTTTGGTGTTTGAAATATTAATAGTCCCCCCTTCTTTAGCACTCTTCGAATCTCGGTTCCCAACAATTCCCGCACATCCTCAATGTGCTCTATAACATCAAACATAGTTACAACATCAAAGGAGTCGTTTTCATAGGGTAGAGTCGTACCATTATATTTTTCTAATTTATCAACTAATTCAGGATAGATTAATCTGCCCTCTTCGATTTTATTTTCTTCGATATCTATCCCATACACATGCTTAAAACCTCTTAGGCTAAGGTTATACATTAAACTTCCAGTGTTACATCCAATATCTAGTATATGAGAATCTGCAGAGGGTACTTTCTCCAAACAATACTGCACCGATTGGGATAAGTTTCCCCATTCTTTTGACCGAGATACTACAGAGTCGTTATCAATTTTGTCTGACTGTATTCGCATCTATAGACCCTATATCACAGAATACTAAATTACGCTTTCCTGGCAGATGATGAATTAATAAATTCAACATAATACATTTAAACTAGTAAAAGGCCTGCCCTTTGTGATGTACTCATGATGTTTTCCGTTAAAGTAACTTTGATGTATCACTAGGAGTGAATAATCTTTACATCCGTGAGCTATCTAGAATTAATTTATGGTCTAATCCGATTTTTTGTCGCACGATTAATATGTTTTTCGAACAGGGTCTCTTTGCACTCGAAACAAGCGAAATCTTGGGTAGTATAGAAATTCGAGTACGATCTTCCATCACGCTTTACGTCAAGTGCCACATTCCTCCTGGCATCCTCAAAACACACCTTTTGATTCATCCATCAGATGTTACAGTTATAATATATTTCGAATAAAACCCCCTAGTAGGGATAATTAGTTTAGATTCCGTTCACGCGAACGAGTTCACGAAATTACACATACCATTGGCGGCCTATCGGTCGGCGTTGTTTGAGCTAGGATGAATTATCTAACACGAACTCAACTACTGTTTATTTTTCTTTTTGTAGTAATTAACGCCACTCTATTTGTAAATTCTGTCGACTCTACACCCTATCCAGATGGGCCATATTTAAATGCAACCTATCACAGCGCGGCAGACGGGCAGCGCTATTGGGGTGTTGCGCTCAATCTCATAGAAAAAGGTGAGTTTTCAATACCCCAATTGTGGAATTCAAGACCTGATACCCCGTTAGCAAGATCTGGCCCTCTATCACCTCTTGTTTTTGCTCTATTTATAAAATTGGTCGGTTTCGACAACGCCCCCCTACTCATAGTCATTTTCCAGTGTGGGTTATTGTATGTCATGAGTCTTTTGGGAAGACAACTAGCTGTACCGTTTTCTAGTCACCAAACGCTTGTCCAGCTTCTTATTCTATTTAACCCAAATCTAATTGGCCTGGCACACCATGCTCAAAGTGACATCGTGTTCGCGTTTATATTTACAGTGATCTTATACTTAATTAATAGAATTCTAATTACACCACACAATATTTCACGTACCTCCTTCCTTTTACTTGGAGCATTAGCAGGATTACTCTGTTTAACACGTCATATCGGATTAATGGTTTCAATAGTACTTCCAATAGCTCTAGCTATTTCACTTTGTTTTCACCTTGATCGAAAGACCCTTCCCATCAAGACGATAATTATCGGGGTCTGTACAGCTACGTTAGTGTTTTTTATTATCATCTTCCCGTGGTCGGCTAGAAACTATTTAACTTTCCAAGTATTTTCACCCGTAACCCATCAATCATCCCAGTTACACTACAATTTAGCTAGGTTGGTGAGTTACAACTCAAGCACTAAAGATGTAGATATATTTATCAACGACCTAATAACTAGTGAACTCGTTAACAATGGTCAATCTCTATGTATTAAAGAAAACCCTCATCCGCGTTCATGTAGAAAAGCGATTGAACGAGCATATATTCATGGAATATTGATTCAACCCTGGCCACATATCCTAAAGGCTAGCATTTCGGCCTCCATTAGAACACTTTTTACTGGTGGCTCCACTCGTATCATTAACTATCTCGCTATAGATGACAAAGAAACTTATCTCCATATACTTCGCCCATTTGATAGCCAGACAATTCGCAATATTCTGAGTTCAGTTACCAACAGTGGGAACGCATATCTGCTCGTCATGAGCCTGACTACCGGGTTTGCCATAGCGCTACGTTTCTTCGGATTTCTAGGCCTATACAAGTCGCTAACCTACAGGCACTTGTTATCTATCAACATTTTCTATTTACTGACAATATTTAGCTATCTTGTAACCTATTTTGTAGTGTCTACCAGTCGTTTTCGAGCCCCACTCGAGCCCATATTGATCCTATATGCGACTATTGGACTTACCAACTTCGTCAACTTTATTAAAGAGGCGATATCAACTCGGGCACAATAATTCAGACCCAAAACGTGTTATGAACTAATGATTTTCTTAATAACAACTTGAATCTGCGCAAGTGCGTCACCCTCCGTTTGGTCTATATAACGTCCTTTCTTTGAAACAAAGACTACATACAACGGATAATTCAAAAGCAGAATAGTGAGTGCTTTACCATTCGTTTCACACCAGTATCTTGTTTATAGTTCCATAGACTATGCCTAAACAGTGTCAATCGTTTCCGATTCAAGTTGTAGTCATACCCATCATCTTGTAGACCTATACTCAGAATCTGAGCTCCATCTAGCGTAGTTAGCATTTCTTTTATGTTTATAGAAACCGAAGACCATGAGTTCGTTTTCGATATAGTGAAAGTATGTTTGTGATCTGAATTAAACATGCTTGGCCACACACCTTGTTCGTACAAATCCTCGTCTGGTACTACTAAAATCAAATAGCCACCTACCTTAACTAAACTCCACCACTGACTAATCGCCAATGAAACATCTTCTATGTGTTCAAGGCAATGGGAGCTGTGGACACAGTCGAACGACTCAGGTTCAAGATACTTTAAGATGTGTTGCGCATCACCATGCTCCAGATCAAATATCTGTAGTGAAGGAATTACCGGTGTAGTTCCACCCCCAATATCTAAAATATCACCTTGAAAATAGTCAAAAAAACTTCTTGTTCCGGATTTTGTTCGTTTTTAGTGATTCTTGGACCATAGATAAAGACACAACGGGTGGCTCTTAAGTTATTAGTAACGATCGCGCCAAGACTTAATACTAACTAGACACACTACGACATAAAACTCCCCATACTATTCAACAATTTTCGACTTGGTTAATTCATGTAAGTGCTAGCAAATTATCATAATCGATATTTTCTTGTTTACTATGTTGTTAGGCATTGTTCAAAATATTACATAATTCAACAATCGATTGTGAGCCCAAATCTGGGTAATTCCCTACATACCAGCCATAGTGATGTATATGCTCAACTTCTGGAAATTGTTCCCAAGCACCTTCAGCTACGACACTTGAGAGATAGGGTTGGCGCATTTGGTTACCACCCCCAGCACTACCCCTCCTAAACTCAATCTTACTCTCTCTCATAGCATCTTCGAGTCGATCCCGTAACTTTAGATTAGGCTCTAGAAGGATTACATTAAATGCATAGTTACAACTTCCTTCACAGTCAAAGTTAGTTCTAAATAGGGTCTTATCAAGATTGGCTAGAAATATTTCGTGATTTTTTATCCGTTTCTGATTATTCTTATCAAGTCTACTTAGCTGATTCCTTCCAATTACAGCACCAATTTCTGTATTCCTTACATTAAAGGCTGGATAGGCAAAGATAAAATCTGGGTTTAAGTCCATATGGGTCGTTGCATATTGACTACGTAGTCTCTCATCTGTCGCTTCCCTTACCATGCCATGCGATCGAAACATTCGTAGCATCTGATAAATGTCTTCGTTGTCTGTACACACCATTCCACCTTCAATCGTACTCATGTGGTGTGCGTAATAAAATGAGAAATTTGACATTAACCCATACGTGCCGAGTCTCTTTCCATTAAATGTCGCACCATGTGATTCACAGACATCCTCTATGAGTGGGATATTCAATTCTTCTAGATGATCTAAAAGCTTTTGTGTTAGTCCGTTAAAGCCCTGCACATGAGTCAGAAATACAGCTTTCGTCGATTGAGAAATATTTGCTATCACTTGGTCAGTATCTAGGGCCAGTGTACCTGGGTTGATATCCACGAAAACAGGCTCATAGCCACTATGTAACACTGCTGCAATGTCTGACACCCATGTCAGAGGAGGAACAAGTATTTCGCCGTTTCCAGCTAGTTCCTTCAAAACGGCGATCGTAATCAAATTCGCAGAAGCACCAGAATTTACAAATACACTATATTTAACACCCAGCCAGTCAGACCATTCTTGTTCGAAGTTCAAGACATTTGAACCCTGAGTTAGACGAGGTTCATCCTGTTGTAGATATTGAATAAGACAGTTAAGATCTTCTCGACTAATGTTATTTAGCATCAACGGGTGCTCTACCATTTGATATACAGTATCACTACTTCTCATTGTAATAGTCACCGTATTCCACAATGAGTGTTGATATGTTATCTATGCGTTCATAGGCATTCTTGTATGCTGGAAAGATTTCATCGGGCTCGTCTAGCCTAACAACGTTAATCGATTCAAATATCATCCGAAATGCGTCAGTAAAATCACCAATATGTTGATGTTGTGGATGTAAAGGTCTTTCCGACCCTATGGATGTACGGATAATAACCCTGGGTTTATAGCCATTGTTTGAAATATGCTGCATACGATCCAAATGATTAACTAACTGATTCATCGAAAGGAGAAGAAAATTCCATCGCGGGTAGATCGTAATTGGAACATAACCATCAATTGCTAGACCGACTGCCATTCCCATCTGCATCTCTTCTGCGACCGGCAATTCAACTTTCTTATCATGACTTACGTCAACCAATGTATTAGACATAGCTGTACCAGGGACAGATACAGCTTGACCCAAAAATATTGTATCTTTATGGCCCCCCAACCATTCCATCGACCTTTTTAGCTCATCAAAATACATTGAGACAATTCAAAACTGAACGCGTTCACCTGCACCAGCGTGGGGATAGCGGGTCTCATACTGATAGTACACAACCTTACTACCATCATATTCTGAATAGCTGGATGCAGACATGCCCCATGCTTCGTATGTATCCGTACATACTGATTTCCGATTATCTTCTACAATAAATCGTATTGGTAAATCGAAATTTTCACTGTACTTTATGCACTCATGCGCTATACCAGTCTCAGCCGTCATATCACCAACAAAGCAGTGAACACGATTACTTCCACCTTTTTTCGATATTGAAAGAGCTATACCCGTAGCAATAGATATTGATCCACCAACAATCGCTGAAGAGAATATTTGTTCTTTCGGATAACAAAGAGATATCGATCGACCAGCCAAGATATCTCTGTACAACACATCTTCAGGCACCCCTTTCAACAGACATTGGTAGTGACTCCTCCACGAACACATTATCCAATCTTGTTCTTTAACGTCTCCAAACACTTCTATCATTTGATTTTCATTGCCATGATATAAATGAACCGGGGCCTTTATTAACCCCGAGTTGAACGCATCAGCCACTCTGTCCTCAAAATTAATAAGATCTTTGGCCGTTAAATTAGTAATCACGCTTCTTCTACTAGTTTTCTACTTAACGTTACCGTCAACATATCTTTGATATTGTTCACAGCGATTTCTCCAAACCTGTTTCGGACCTTTTCAATAAATCGAGGGTAGTTATGGTAGGTAGTAAATGCATTATCTCGAAACGCCAATATTTGATCTGGTTCAAGTTCTTTGGTTGCCAAAGGTGAGGTATGGTAGCCATGAAATGAATATTCTTCATACCTTTCTGGTAATTTTTCTCCCGATTCTTTTGCTCGTTTGTAAAGCTCGCTGCCAGGTAACGCCATTACAGGATAACCGTTCCAAGCCATCGTACATAAATCGAGACTTAATTGGAGTGTCTTCTGCATTGAATCCACGTTGTCCGTTGGCAACCCAAATAAATAGTTTGCAATTACTTCAATACCTGCTTCTTCGATCATTTTGACGACACCGTGTATGTCAACATCCTCAAATCTACCTTTTGTTATTTCTAATCGAACATCTTTAACACCACTCTCAATACCCAACGCTAACCAATTAATACCCGCACTTTTTATCAATTCCAAATGCTCTAAATTTTTTACAGTATCAATACGGGAATAAGCCCACATGTTTAGCTTCTTTCCGTGTCCTCTATCTCTCAATAATTCACATAGAGGAACAAAATATTTTTTATTCAATAAAAACATCTCATCGCTTATACGCAATGTGCGTACACCCATATCCATTAGTTTTTCTATTTCTTTAACGATTAATAGGGGAGACCAGAAACGCATTTTGGAATAGTTACTAGCTACTCCAATTTCATCTGTGTCGTCCCGATTAAGTATATTAATCATGCAGAAATCACACTGAAAGGTGCACCCTAGTGAGGTATATATCGCTGCAAATGGCGTTCTTTTTTCATGATTGTATTCTGCATGCCAAAAATGGGATCGATATAAGTCGAGCGGTTCCTGTTCAAACGGCAATAAATCCCAGGCATAACCTGGCAGATCTAAGTCCATTCGATCTTGCGGGACTACCTTTTCGGCTTGATTTAGGACGATCTCATTGCCGTCTCGATAGGCAATACCCTTGATTTGTCGCAGACACTCTGTACTTTGAAGATCTGTAGAGAGAACATTTCTTAACGCATAGACTCCTTCATTAGAAAATACAAAATCTAAAGATGGTTCTTTTCGCAGCACATCTTTTGGCAATGCTGAAATATGAGATCCAACAGCGGCTATCGGGATGTCGATGTTCTCTGCCTTAAGCGCTTCAGCTAGCCTTACAGCTCCAATCATATTCATGGTGCCTGAGTTTGGGTTTTGGCCATAGACCACCAAACAAATCAATCGTGGCGAACAATTCCTAACTCTTTTGACCGCCTCCTCGACCGTCAAATGCTCTGCATTCACATCTAGAATTGATGGCACAAACCCGATAGTTCTAACAGACTGGGCTAGTAACAACGCCCACGTTGGAGGCTCAATTGCGGAAAACTTGTGGGATAAACCCTGATACGCACTAATGGCATTGCCAGGATTAACCAATAGCACATCAACTGACATGTCTATTCCCTATGTCTATCATGTTCGAGGCACATTTAACATCAAAATGATAGTTGCTCATCTATCTGTCACATATCTTCTAACTCAATAAATTTCTTTATTGAGTTAGAACGATTAGATTCAACTTCTGTTAGCCGTGCTGTTCTATTAGAAAATATTATTTGACTGCCGGTTTCGGAAAACCTAAATGGAACATATAACAAGGAAGATAAAGCATTCCGTACGCTACTCTGATGCTTTCTAGGAACATATAGTAGCATCATACCTCCACCCCCAGCACCACACAACTTACCACCTAATGCACCAGCTTTTAGCGCTGACTGATAAATATCATCGACTCGAGAATTAGACACCATATCACTTAACTTACGTTTTTCAATCCAACTTTCGTGCAAAAGTCTACCAACACTATCTAACGAATCATTACTGACTATAGTCTCACTAGCCTCATCTACTATTTTATACATTCTTTTCAATTGAGCAGTTTTCTCCACAGTATTTGTCGCATAAGTAGAAGACACTGTTTCCGCTGTCCTCATTATTCCAGTGTAGAACAGCATTAGCTGGTCATTTAATTCTTTCTTTCTTTTGACTGATACATCTACTGGAATTACTCCTATAGTGCCATCATGCTTGAACTGAATATTATTAAATCCACCGTATGCCGCGTTAACTTGATCCTGTGATCCAACACTTTCACCAATTTTATTTTGCTCAACATATATAGCTTCGTTTGCAAGTTGCTCTCGGTCAATTTCTTGATTCTTTAAACAATAAAGTGCCTTTATTAAGCCCACACTGAAGGCAGAACTGGATCCCATTCCACTTCTTGACGGCAAATCTCCGTCATAATGTATTTCCAGGCCATTGACTAATCCCAAATGTTTGAGCACCTCACGAGCAGCAGGATGTTTAAGTTCATCAGCATGATTACACGTTTCGACTTCGGAATATGCTAACCGCAACTTGTGCTCAAAAAAGGGAGGCAAGTAGCGACAACTAATATATACGTACTTATCAATCGTAGTCGATAAGACCTGCCCACCGTTTCGTAAATACCAGTCCGGATAGTCTGTCCCACCTCCAAACAATGAAATTCGATACGGTGTCTGTGTAATAATCATTTGAGGTAGATCTCTCTACGCAGGTAGCCTTAGACTAACTAACAAGTAACTCGGTTCTATTGTTCTATTAGGTGTGTGACAGCTGCCTATATGTTTACATGTAGTTTCGAATATATCGCTTTGTCAAAAGCTTATAATGTTTCATGATTAGTCTACGGTTGTTTAAACATTACCTTGTGTATTTATTAGATGAGTTTTTCTTTCGTCCAACAACAGTTTGTCCGCTAACATACGTAGATTAATATGTAGCTTCGCAAACACAACCAACCTAATGTTTATCAGGTTGCCGAAATTTATTCTTCCGGTAAAGCAACGTCTCAGTTATTGTTAACACACTGAAAACAATTAGCAGAGAGCTCACTACAGTATTTTAGAAAGTTCTTTTGAAATCGACGATAACCTAAAGATCTACCTTGCAGTCGAAGCCCTATAGACCCTTCGAAACTTTATACAATTAAAGCCGACACTATGAGTAAGTACAGCATAAATAATTATCCAAAATATGCTCGAGCCTCAACCAACGACTGTGGAGTGCCAATATCAATAAAGTGTCCATCTATTCGGTAACCGAATAGACCGTCTGACAAAAGATTAGGGAACACTTCCTTCTCTAAGGATACCGGAGTTGTTTTAGGAATCTTCTGAAATATTTGATGATCCATCAGATATACCCCAGCATTGATGAACTTTCCCGCTCTTTCATAATTACAAACCTTTTCTTGGAATTGTGTAATCCTATCTTTTTCGCCTAAACTGAGTGAACCATATCGACTAGTGTCTGATGTTTCTTTTACGATCATCGATATGTTTGCACCAACTTTTACATGCCAATAATAATAGTCACGGAAATCACATTCTACGTATGAATCCCCATTCATGACCAGCGCATAATTTGTTCCAATATATTGTTCTGCGTTTAGTAAAGCACCCCCGGTACCCATAGGATTAGATTCTTTCGAATAAACTATAGTTAGCTCCCTATACTTATTTCCCAAATGGCTTTCGACTTGCTCTGCGAGATGCCCTGTACAAAGAATCACGTTTCTACAGCCAGTTTTCTCTATCTTTCCCAACAAATAATAGATGAACGGAACACCGTTAATTTCAGCCAGCACCTTCGGCTTATTTGGCAATACTTCTTGAAGCCGAGTTCCAAGTCCTCCACACAAAACTACTGCTGTTATGTCACGTTCGCTAGGCGTTAGCATAAATATTTGGTTTTACTATTTGATATCCTTTTAGTAGTTCATTTATTCCGTCATCTAATGTATATCTAGGTGCCCATCCTAATGCCTCAATTTTTTTGTTACTTACAACATAATCTCTTTGGTCAGGATCTTTCCCTATAGCACTGACATAGATTTCAAATGTCGGTACGTGATCCTTGATCCTCTCACACAGCTCCATCTTAGTCAGGTTAGCCGTACTAAGTCCCACATTAAACGACTGGCCTTCCATATTACTAAAGTTGTCGATACCGAAACTAAATACCCTAGCAACGTCTCTAACATGAATGTAGTTCCGCCTAAAATGCTCTTCAAACAGCACTATAAAACGATCTTTCACAGCTCGATAGACAAAGTCGTTAACTAAAAGGTCCATTCTCATTCTTGGACTCATTCCAAATACTGTTGCAAGCCGAAATGACACTGAAGTACCCCTCTGCAAGTAAGCTTCTTCTATTTTAACTTTCGCTTTAGCGTAATCTGAGATGGGATGGAGGGGTGAACTCTCATCACAAAATGATTCTGCTCCCCCTACTCCATAACCGCTGTTGGTAGTAGGAAAGACAACGTTTTGGTCAACGGATAACTGCTTTAACATCCACAAAGGTGCTTCTTCATTAACCAACTTAGCTAAGGCAGGATTCTGAGAACAAGCCGGTGCGCCCACTATCGCCGCTAATGGGATTACAACGTCATGACTAGCTAGTAGCTTTTTCATAACGCATCTATCTGAAATATCTCCACGAATGAATGTAAAATTTGGATTGATACAACAATCCAAAAGAGAGGCCTGGCCAAATAAAAGATTATCCAGCACAGTTACACTAAATCCCCTAGCCAATAGTAGGGGTGTTAGGATTGAACCGATGTATCCTGCTCCGCCTGTTATAAGAACTTTCTTACTCATTTTAGAATTCTAGTATTAATAATATTCAATATAGATTGAAAATGACCTAATACTCACAGTAACGAGATATTATTCATTATCAATTTATGAGTAGCGCTAAGAATGCTTCAGATATCGTTTTAAAAACTGATCGTACACACTCCAAGCAACAATTTCTATCAACAACATTACCTTTAAGTTGTTCATAGGTCCTTTTGAGCGAAACACTTCACTGTATACTTCGTAACACTTCTCTCTAATTTTTCCAGCCAGATGTTGCAATCGCACGCGTAATCTCAATCTTCGATACCAGTATGGTGTTACTAGTAGATTCGTATTCCGTTGATCCTGCTTATCTCGATGCTTCGATAATATCTTTTCCACAGTGCTCATTATTGGCCCGTCTTCATATTCTGATAACGTTCTTCTATAAATCCTATTAGCTATATCTTCCCTCGCCTCATCGTTACTCAGAAGATTTTTCAACAAAATATAGCATTCCTCGGGACCTCTAAATGTTGGCAACTCAGCATCCGAGTACAGCAACTCTATACCAGGAGCATATTCAGACACACACACTGTTCTACAAAGTCCCACTTCTATTATTCTCCCCTTCATTTGCCACAAACACCTGTGATGTGACTCTTGAACCGGTTCTTTTCCAAGGAACCCTGTTTTTGAAAAATTCAAGACAATCTGTGATTCACATATTTTTTGCACAAGTTCGTTAACCTCAAGATAGCTAGTTGTTTCACCATGCACCTCGATTCTCAAACCCTTGTTTCTTAGATAATCAATATAGTATTGCCTATCCGCCAGTTTTGTATTGCCAAAAAACAATACCTCTATTTTCTTCTCCCGACTCAAATTCCGATATATTGTTTTTGAAGATTCTAAAGGGAAATACACTGCATCAATACCCTTTTCGATATATTTAAGTCTAGATAATGGATCTGCAGTTAGTACAAGATCACATGATGTTGCAGTAATCGAATTAAAGCTATGGAGCGAAAGGTCGTCAAACGTAACGAGAACCTTTTTGACAGACTCATTAATTCCAGCAATGAATTCCACATCGATGCCATAATAAAAATCTATGGAAAAAAATACCACTCTGACCGATGAATCATCAATTATTTTATTGAGCTCATCAGATAACATTCTGTAACCACTGCGACTAATTATTGCGTGCGCATCGACACATATCAGATTGTAAGACAGACTAAGTTTTCGTCTTAAATGTTCGCTCCATCTGCGAGGAGATTTTTCTAGAAGAATGCACACTGGCTTCTTGCTTAGGTTGCCCAATTCTATCAATTCTAAATCCTATTCTTTAATTGTCTCACTATGGATAACTTTTCTATACAGACTTTTCTCTTAGTTCCGCGAAAAAGTTAGTCGTACTATACTGCTCAAATTGATAATCATAGGTGTCTAGCGGCACAATTCCACGCCTGCTAATTAGATAAAGCCTATAGTCATATTTTGACAACATGTCATAAATATCTTTTAGTGTAGTATTTGTCTCGATACTGGCACCACCAAGTTCAAACTGCAGGAATTTTATTTTTCGTAAAGATAAAGTATTCTGGGCTCCCTTGAGCACATCAAGCTCGTGACCTTCAACATCTATCTTCAATAAGTCTATTTCACTAATCGAATACTCACTCACAACTTCATCTAAGGTTCTAATAATGACATTCTCAGTATAATCAGGATCAATAACATCCAATGGTGTTAATGATGCAATCCGTGCATACTGACCCTCCTTATACAACAATTGACTCTGTGACTTGACTCCCAATCCATAATTTAGCTTAAAGACTTGACTCATCGCTGCGAACTCTACTTCCAGTAGGCGAAAGGTCTCACGAGATGGTTCGAAAGAAAAAACCCGACTGCTAGGGTATAACGCTAATATCGCAGAGGTATACTCTCCCCGATTTGCACCGACATCAAAGATTGTAATGGGTTTTTGAATATCGTCACCAAGGAAAAGGCGTGCTGCATTCAATTCACCACTGGTTCTGACACGTGCGCCTGAGCCAAATCCTTGAGAAGATAACAAAACACGCACCAGCTTCATGACAAACCAAAATGGAAGAAGAGAAAACATTAACTCTACACATGTTCTGAGAACATTCTTGTTCATTTGTAATTGTAGTATTTGTGGGATAACACTAGATTACTATAGATCTAAAATGTTCGAATTCTCAAACTAATAGGATATTTTCCCTACGAAACTGTCCAGAGCTTTATGAATTAATTGATAGATCTTTGTGTAGCATACTAACCCAGATATCCATGCTGATATCAAACTGCTCACCGCAATCACCCACACGCCGCGCGTGATCAACCCAATCGGAATTCATCATCACTTCCCACCAATATCTAGTTTTTCTTTCAATAAACACAACGCGATAAGGTCTCAACAAATCATCTAACGGGCTATGGATGGTAATAACCGTTGCTCCTAAAGCTAATGCTTCCCATGTTCTATGACAATCTAACCCATGTCCCGGCAAAGACAGTACAAACTCATAGGTGCCATATTTTTCCCAAACGTTATCAAGTGGTATGCGGCCTTTAGGACTATCAACAATCCCAACAAGTCGGCCTGTATTTATACCGTCACGTAACTCATCTCGAGATTCGGTTAACAATCCACGTGGTTCACCGACAAGATCTCCAAGATCCGGTTCAAGATGAACATCACTCCAAACTCGCGGCACACGATTTCTGGTTATTGAAGAACTCTTAATCGCTGATCTAAACAATTCGGCTTTGGCCTGAGTTCTTCCCAATCTACCAATAGGTGTATGCAAATCAATTCCAATTGGTAACGACCTTAGCTTTGGATGAGGTGAGGGAGTCACCAGATTTTGGCTATACCAAACTTTAATGTTTGTATCATTAATAATCTTTTGAACAACATCGCTAGGTAGTCCCGTAGGGATGGTTCTATCACCGTCAGTTGTTATCAACGCAACAGGACCCGACAATTTTCCAATTACATCCCTTGCAAATATAATTAAATCACCTGGTGCACCGTTATCAAATTCTGGCTTTGGTGGATCGGAACCCAGTCTTAACCATATTATTCCCTGTTTTCCCACTAATCTCTTTAGAGACTGGATCCTGTATCTTGTCGGGTAAGCTGGATAAGCATAATTATTGTCACCCGACCAATCGGCCACTGAATACCACCCTTTACTCCATAAAATGTTAGGGTTTTCTGGAGGGTATTCCCACCTCCTCAGAATCAACGACCGCAGTCTCTCAATTAATATTCTTGCAATCATTGCTACGGCCAATCTATATCGAAATCGCTAAACAGATCTCTTTAGCCAAATTTCGATGATATCTACAGTCACGCTGAATATCCATTCACAATAGATCTTTCTGAGAAAGAAAATATTTATTACTCTTTCTCAAAATACTTGTGCTATATCTTGCGTCTGGGTGAGTATAGCCATGACCACTAAACCATTTGCTAGCCCTAAATATCTTCCAAAATCGGTCCTGTAGCTCTTTGTCAAAACTATGGTCAACCCACTCTCCGTTTATCCTATCAACCATTTCAAAAACAGCATTTTTGATTTCATCCGGAGATAAATCAACAACGGCTATTCCTTTATCGGAGTAACGGCTAGTGCTGCTATAACTATGTTCAAGCATTTCTTCTAACGATAGAAACTGGTTAGTCTCTTTCCAAACCAATTTTTTAAATGCCGTTATATTATTCGCAAATGACTCATAATCCATCGCTGGTAAGTAATTGACATGGACCACTGGTTTCTTAAACACTTTCGTAACCGTATCCAGTCCGGTCCCCGTACTTATTGCGAATTGGCACCTTGCCATGAGCCAAATATCAAGAAAATCATTTCGATGTTCGGAAGTCGCATAGTCAATAACATTTTGGTGCTCAATATTGAATCGTTCTGTCACGTATTTTCCCATTCTGATGACAAAATAACCCCTATTTGCTAGCTCTGTAGCGGCACTTCGATAAGTGTTAATCGATGAGTTACGGAAAGAATGATACGACCAATCTTTATCAGAAAGGTGTGTAGATAGGTATGTCTGATCTCTGACAATAAGACAAACGAATTTTCCTAACGTACAACCAATAGATTTCAAGTATGCATGACCTATTTCATCATCTTCATGACTAAACTCTATAGGTATTTCACTTTCTGAGACTATCCCCATCATGTCTCTAGATCCATTAACTTCACGGGAAGAGAGCATAGTTTGCTTTTTCCCAAACGGAATTAGTCGGTTAACATCATGCAAATATTTGTTAAAGCGACTAATCCGTATGTACCTTCGTGACAACTTCAAAAAATAACTATTTGCCTGCTTTTTTGCCATACCAAACAGATCCAAGCTAAATCTCTTGTCGACACATCTCATCGGATTAGACAAATAAAATGCAACATCAAACACGAAGTGTCCAAGTCTGTCTGAGCTAAAATAGCCGTAACGAATAAGCACGAAGGGTTGCAATAGCCTTGAAAAGACTACAATCGGAATTGCAATTAACGTAAGTCCCATAGCTGTAATGTTTCGACTCACCTTAGCTAAGAGATCTAAGGAACTCTTACAACGTTTCTTCCCCATCACAAACATTTTGAGATAACGTTGCCAATATTAGGTTTACAAGAATTTGTTTCTATTCGGCTATACGCGCAATTTTCTTCCAGATACTTTCGATTACACCTAAATCGTCTAAGCTATTTTGACCACTTGCCGAATTAATCCTGCCAGTGAGTACGCTCTCCACAAATCTATCGGCTTGGCGTTGAAATGCCCATGACCATCCTGCTTGGAGGTTCCTGTGCTCCACCGAGCCATCTGATTTTTCTAGATAAATGCCTACAATTGCAGATTGATTTCTGAGAAATGCAGGCGGTAATTCTATTCGTATTCGTCCTTTTTCAAATATTATTTCTATTCCTTCTTCCCAATACTTTTTTGTATCTAGGTGGGCAAACTCAAAAACACCAGGACATTTAATGCAATCTAATATTACGCTACCCGAAGCCCCGCGATAATCAACATACTCTACTGACGGGGTACACCCAATAAGATATCGTATTAAATTGATATCATGAACAAAAACATTGAGAAACATTTCGTATTCTTTTTCTAATTCTTTTGGCAACCAATCTGGTGCTATTGGTGCCAGTCTATGCCGGGGAGCAGGTTCCTCAGTTTTAATGTCGCCATCTATATTGCAATAGTCACCTCCTCCAAAACAATAACTTCTAAAATACAGAACTTTACCTAATGCGCCGCTAACACAAGCATCGTCTAGTGTCTTCTTTGCAAGTTGTACTCCCTGGTCATGCCTTCGCATAAAACCAGTTACATAAGCCAGGGATTTTTTAGCAGCAACTGCAACGAGCTTCTGACCCTGCTCCAGGGTCGGGGCCATTGGTTTCTCGGTAAATACTGGCAATCCGCGCTCGAGTATATCCATTGCTATCGACGCAGTATGCTCTCGCCTCACAATGGCAACTACCGCGTCCAGTTCACAATTTTCAATTAGTGAAATGTGATTATCGTATTGTTCTTTGATATTGTATTTTTGGCATACATCTCGCCCTAATCTTGGCCTTAACTCAGCGAGTCCAACAATCTCTACTTCTGGAATCTGAACATAGTTAACTAGATGTGCGACTTGTCCGACAAATCCAGATCCGACCCATCCCAATTTAAGCTTTTTCATAACACCGAATCTAAAATGTCATCCCACCTGAATGTTGGTGACTGGCTGATTTCATACTAGCGTGCATTTTTAAACAATTTTTCAAAGAGGTAGTAATACAAGCTAGTAATTATTTGTTGGGAGACAATGTGACTAATTCTGGCAAGGGAACAATAAAAGTCCCTTTCTCTTCTAGATATCTTTGATGGCGTTCGACAATTTTATCCTTATACCTCCATGCCAAAATTACGATATTATCAGGCTTGTCTACGTATATCTGACTCGACGGGTATACTTTGAAATGCATACCCGGGCTGAAAAGACCCTGTTTAGCCTCAAAATCATCGACCAAATAATCGTACATCCCATCCATTTCGTAGTGGTACATTAGAGTTGTTGATGTGGCAGAGGCCCCGTAACCTACGATTGAACTACCCTCACGTTTAAATCGCTCCCTTAATTCTAAGAATTCGGACTTACCTTTATTGATCCTTTCTTTGTATTCATCAAAGACATGCTGCGTATGAAACTTTTCTTCAGTTTCACGATCTATCCAATACTGAACCGAATCTTTGACTACTCGTTTACCTCCTTGTAATTGGAGGACAACCCTCATTGACCCCCCTTTTGTATCGTTAGGGTCGATATCAATAATTTGCAATCCCAATTTATCAAAGTACTGCTTTAGCGGTTTCACCGTAAAATATGAATAATGCTCATGATACGTAAAATCCCAAACATTATTTTTAACTTGTGAATAAAAATAGAACGTTTCGAAAAAGAATATCGAATCCTCATCCATTAATAACCTAATGTTCTGTACAAAACTTGTTAGATCATCAGTATCGGCTACAAGATTATTAGAGGTTACTATATTCGCTGCTCCGTATTCTTTTCTTATCTGACGGGCCAATCCCTCGGTGAAGAATTCTGGTAGGGTCTCTACTCCCAATTCAGTCGCTTTTTCCGCGATGCCTGGCATTGGATCAACACCTAGTACATCCATACCTAATTCTTTAAAGCAATTAAGTAAACATCCATCATTACTTCCGATATCGACAACAAGTCCGCTCCTATTAGGCTTATAGTTCGCCATTACAGTTTGGGCACAAGCCCTAAAGTGACTATCTAGACCCAGAGTCGAAGCTGTTTCATAAATATAATTTAGGTACACCTCTTCCGCATCGATAACACAGCCAAGCTGCGTATGTCCGCATTCGTTGCAACAATATAGCTCCAATGGAATACGTTCTTGATTAACGCCGACCGATTCTTGCTGAACATAAGAATCTGCAGGCGGGGTTGCAGTAAGCTCCAACGATAATACTAGCTCAGTTGACCCACATAAACGGCAATCTTTTCGATGATAATATTTCATATTAATTCGTCTATTGTGTAAAACCGGACTTTCAAACACCTATAACTAAAATAGCGTCAAAAACACCCAGCGCGTATTAAAACATTGCCGACTTATAACCTGATTGTGATTCAAATTCATGAAACAGTGTTATAACGTAACCGACCTGTTCACTCGTAAGTTTTTCATGAGACGGTATTACGAGACTAGTATCGAGAACTTTTCTTGCGACAGGTACATCGCTGCGATATTTCCGATAGGCACGTGCGTCACATACTAGAGGTTCGTGCATTATTTTTGTCTCGACTCCATTAGCCTCAAGAAATAACTTCAACTGATCTCGATAATCGGTTCGCACAACATATACGTACCTGCCGTGTACCTCACCTTTAGTAGTTTTTTGGTGTTGAACTGATCTTGGTAATTCTTCGTTGTAACGCTTAGCGATGGACTCGCGCGCCTGCTTTCTCTTATCTAGGTAGTCCATCGCTACAAGTAGTAACGCTGCGTTTATTGTGTCCATTTTATGGTTAAGCGCAATCACTCGACAGTCATTAGTGATCAAATTTTTAGGGTCAGAAGTTGTCCCGGCGTGTCGATACTGTTTCAATCTATCGTATATTTTTTCGTCATTGGTCACTACCACTCCACCTTCGCCGTAACCACCTAAACTCTTCATGGGGTTCATACTAAAACCTGCGGCTATCGAGAAATTTCCCGCCAATCTACCATTCAAACTAGCCCCGAATGCCTGAGCGGCATCTTCAACTACCAATAGGCTATTTTTTTTTGCAATTTCACAAATTCGTTCCATATCACACATATGACCAGCATAATGAACTGGCACTATTGCTTTTGTTTTAGAAGTTATTTTGGATTGAATAGAAGATGGATCCAGATTAAAGTCTTCCCTAACATCAGCGAATACCGGAATCGCTCCGCAAGACCGTATCGCGTTTGATGATATGACCCATGTTAAGGGTGTTGTTATTACTTCATCACCTCGTTTAATTCCAGAAACTTTAAGCGCTAGATATAGGGCGCTACTACCTGAATCAACGCCTACCGCATATTTTGTACCAATATAGTTCGCAACCCGAGTTTCAAACTCATCAACCTCAGGACCTAAGAAGAGCCTTCCGTGAGTCAAAACATTCTCGAAAGCTATTAACAGCTCATTTCTTAAATCTGAATCTTGTACTCTTAGATCGAAAAATGGCACACGCATCTGAGATTCACCGATAAGGAGCTTGTATTATCCGGATGTTTTCCTACTTAATGATCTAACAAAATCTGCTGCACCATCGTAATCTGTTTCTAGCGGACTCCATTCGGCATATTTAGTCCCCTCTTTCACAAACGGTCCTTCAGTTATTTCTAAGAATACCAACCACTCCGAATGTATTAATAAAGTGTGAACTATTCCTGGCCCGGCACTTTGGAAAAATGGTCTACCTGAATTATACGGCCCCATCTCTAGTCGTTCTTTAATATTCCCCACTTCATCAAATATTATGTAATCCACATTACCATCGAGGACGACTATCGATTCAGATTTTTCAATATGCATATGAGGACGGACATAGGCATGTCTTGGATGCACTATCAACATCTGGTGGAGCGGTTCATCTTTCGTACGATGAACACATAATCGGACTCTATTTCTACTATTACCCTTAGCGATTCTCACTAGTTTCTCAATCTCCTGTCTAGTAAGACTAATTGACGCTTGGGTGTTAAATATTACCTCCGGGTCATTATTGTCACGTTGATTGCTTCCGTCCATAAATTAGTATTGCTTTCCCATATCGAAACAAATAGCCGAACCAACAGTATGTTGTAATTTTTGAGATTAATCTATTTCTGCTTTGTACCGCACTAACTATCAATGACATAAGTTGTTCTATTACAGGTCTTTTGAGAAGAATGTCTCTATTTTGCCTATCTATAGCTTTTCTATCACCCTTTTTGTTTACTCGAAATATATAAATTCGTAGTCACCTTTATAACTGAAATGGTCGAATACCCATTTCCATTCATCTTGAGAAAAAAATGTTTCAGCAGTTAATGCCCAACATTGCAAGTTGAATAATTCTTCAATATTTCGATAACTTTCGACCATAATATATGCTTCCTTAGTGACTCGATTCAGTTCAGATAGGGCTATTTCTAACCCAGGTAGTGCTAAGTTATGTAAACACCCCAGCGAAATACCCAGATCGAATTCGTTAGCGTCAAACGGAAACGGCTGATCGGCAGAATGGATAAATAAATGCTCTCTAATACTGTCTTTAGCCTTTGACAGACCAAAAGCCGATATATCAAAACCAGATATCTCAAGTTGAGGTAACAACTTTTTTAGTTCGTATAGTAAATAGGCTTTTCCGCACCCGACATCCAATATGCGAGATTTGTTTGTCAGCCCAAAATGCTCAATCAACTCTTTAGCGACAGGTAACCACCAACCGGGAATATAATGGTATCCACCATATCCATATCTTCTATTTCCATCCCAATAATCAGAACCATACTGTCGAGCAACATTCATACAGTGGATTTTGTCATCCTTCATCCTGTCCAGATATTCTCTTGACGTAGACTGATGGAGAGGAGTGATGATGTTGAGTTGCATACCCATCTATATTCACAACTTTCTATATAATTGTTTGATCTTCAACCTATTGTTTATATTAGGTACTCACCAAACTGACTAATCTTACTTCATGGTTCCTGTCGCCGCGGCCACTTTTATGCCCTTTCTAAGAGCATCAACACCAAGAGCATTAGACATCACGTTCTTGACGCAAAGTATATTATCGATTCTTACAACATCCTGGTGACTTGAGAGACTCAGTCCTTCTACAGCGAAATGTAATGACTTGCATTTAGAAAGAATTGTGCTATACACCTTCATCCTTAAATGTTTTTCATGATGTAATTGGAACATGCTATAGCACACTATGCCTTCAATATCGTCCAGTTGTTCAAGTAAATTTTCTAAAATCATGTAGGTATTAGGCATTACCACTTCTACTGAACTCAATAGAAACCTTAGATTGTTGTCCCTGCAGTAGTTTCTGATTACCAAATTTTGAACATGCTGTGGTACTCGTTCACCCCAAAATGGTCTACTACTGAGATATCCTCGGTACCCTTGACTCTGAATCACGGCGTGGTTTTCGGATAGCGGTAATTCATTCCGATAAATGATGCTGCACGCAATGTTACCGGTTCAAAAAATTCTCCAAGCTTCTTATCTCCATAAGGGGAAAACACAGATTTAAATCTACAATTTAATGACCAACGCGTCTCGCTCTCGTGATTTATCCTGTTCCCATGAGGCAGATTCTGATTGAAGATCAGAGCTTTACCATACTGAATCTGGATCCAATTCAGGTGTGGTTCTACATCTAGAAATAACTCCTCACTACTCTTCTTTGCATGCTGCGAAAATTCTGCACTTAGTTCCTCTGATTTCTCAGGAGGCAATATATACATTGATTTTGTACCATAACAATCAACAAGCGGGATCCAGACTACTACTTCAAATGGTGAGTCTCCACTCCAGACATCAGAATGTAGCGGCAATAAAGAACTGTCGTCACCTGGAAGTTGAATGCTTAAGTTAACACGAAGCTGCATCGCTAGCTCATTACCAACAAGTTTTTCTAAATATGACCGCACTAATGTCCAGTAGTGTTTTCTAAACCACCTCTCAGAATTTAGAGATCTAATTAGGTGCAATCTAATATCATTCAGTTCAGATACCGTTACCCCAGTATGAAAGTCATTCAGAAAGTCGGCATCATTGTTCGCTGAAACGCCTAGATAACGTGATGCAATATCGACTACTGTATGACGTATTTCCTTAAGTGAATTATTAGACTCAACATCTACTATCAGGAATCCTTTTTCTATAAACTCGCTACTCGATAGAATTTCTTCTTCCGAAAAAAATCTCCAATCTAATTCTTTTTTGTTAGCCAATAAGATTCTCCCTTACCACTTTCACTAGAGAACTGGCATCTAACCCCCAAGATGCCAACAAATTATCCTGAGAACCATACTTATCAGGAAATTTATTTGGTATTGCGACTCGTCTTATTTTTGGAGTTGTGGATAAATCACTATCAGATAAAACTTCAATCACGATAGTGCCTAACCCTCCCGACAGAACATGTTCTTCTGCGATTACGACCAACCTAACTCCCTCAATACTCTCCAGTAATTTTTGTTCATCAAAGGGCTTTAGAGTATGAACATGTAGTACACCCGTGGAAATTTTTTCTTGGTTCAACAAATCTGCTGCAGCAACGGCACGCTGAGTCATAATACCTGTAGTTACGAATAATACTTCTCCGGAACTACGTAAAGTTATGCTCTTACCGATCTCAAAACCGTGTTTATTTTCGCTTACTACGTCATCACCGCCTTTCCCCAACCTGATGTAAATTGGGCCAGGCCAATCGAGCGTCCGGTTCATCAAGCGACTCATTTCATCAGCGTCACACGGAGCTACGACAGTCATATTCGGAATGACTCGCATAATTGCGATATCTTCAATTGCTTGATGAGTCGGACCCAGGGGCGCGTAGACAACTCCGCCGCCGTTGCCAATTAACCGAACTGGTAAGCTATGAAGTGATAAATCTATGACAATTTGCTCAAAGCAACGCCGAGTAAGGAATGTTGCTATCGTGTTTACATAGGGAATAAATCCTTCCAGGGCCAGTCCAGCAGCCATACCAATAATATGTTGTTCGGAAATACCTTCCATAAACCATCGGTCAGGCATATCTTGTCTCATATTCTCTAAAACACCAGCACCCAAGTCTGAACCTATAAACAAGACCCGTTCGTCGACTTTTGCCAACTTATAAATCCATTCCAAACTAGTTTTGCGCATGGGTTTGGTGTACGTTCAGTTTAAGTCTCTGGTTAAATCTTGTATCTCAGCACTCGAAAGGCGAGATTTGTGGTGCCAATCAGGGTTTCCAGAAGCAATGCCGAATCCCTTCCCTTTTACAGTGTGGCATATAACGGTAGACGGTTTTGATTTGTGTAATGGCAAAACTTCCATCAGTGCTTCTAATGCAGATATGTCATGACCATCAATCTCGATGGTTTCAAAACCAAAACTTTCCCACTTGGATCTCAACGGCTCGAGGTCTAGCACATCAGATACAGAACCATAAGATTGCATCTTGTTATAGTCTATGAAAACAACCAAATTGGATAACTGATGTTTACTAGCAGACATAGCTGCTTCCCACACAGCACCCTCGTTCAGTTCACCATCACCGACTACCACACCAACCCTATAATTTCGATCACTAATTTTTGCAGCAAGCGCCATTCCAACACCAATGGACAGTCCATGTCCCAGCGATCCGGTTGACGCTTCAACCCCAGGTATCCTTATCTCTGGGTGACCGCCTAACATTGAGTCACTACGACAAAAAGTTTCTAGCACTTCGTGCGATATAAACCCTTTATCAGCTAAAACCGTATAGAGAGCCAAACACCCATGCCCTTTACTCAGAATAAACCGGTCTCGGAATGGCCATTCCGGATTATCCACATCGAATCGCAACCATTCGTCATAGATGACTCTCAACAATTCCACCAGGGATCCTGCAGGACCGATATGCCCACGACCTCCAGATACTACGGTCTGAACTATCGTACGTCTCAGTTGTTTAGATTTTTCGTCTAGCATTAGGACTAGATTAATATGGAAATTCCCTATAGGACCCGGCAATTTTTGCGACCAAATTTTTTGACCGAAATAACTGTTTTGCCAATCGCTCTGAACTAGGACTTACCGTGATTTCAGCTGCAGCTGCTCGACGGGCCCAAATATCACTTCTATATTCATTTAATAGTATAAGACACCAGCACAACGTTAAATATGGCCACATCACTCTAAGCCTAGGCATTATCTCATACCCAAATATTCTTACTGCACCGAGCAGCCACTTAGATTTCATTTTTTCAGATAGATTCATTCCTGGGTGTAATAAGAAATCTGCAGTCATCTTTGCCGGATCATCCCACCCAAAATACTCCCAATCTATAAAAATAACCTTTCCCGTCTCATTTCGTAGCGCATTATGAAATCCGAAGTCGGACGGACTTAAGGTTCGGGACTTTAGAGGCAACTCCTCTCTATATTGTTGTTTAAGTGGCCAACTGACTCTTCCCCATTCGACTATTTCATCAATAATTGGTTTCAGCTCGTTATGCAAGTAGTCTGAAAGTTCGCTAGATCCAGATCCGTAAGTCACAAGCGATTTAAAGCGATAACCAATTTGCTCTTCCAAAGCTTGGCCAGACAATGTGGCTGCTGATGCTTTGTGAAACAAATTCCAGGTGTTTGATAACCTAACGTCGTAGAGTTGCTCTACTAAGAACAAGGCCTGGTCAATGTCTCCAGATGTCGGACTATCTACTAGTTCCCCTTCTATCCAGTCATATAGACCAACTCCAAGACTCCGGTTACACCCAATCGGTCGAGGAATATTCGTCAAACCAAAATCATTTAATAACCGCAGTCCCTCATACTCTGAGCGCAGTCGATTATGCTTTGATTCCTGTACGTATATTTTTAGAGCTGCGACACGATTACAATTCGTTTTTACCTTATATATGCCAGAGTTGCCTCTCCCACCAATCCGCTTGATCTCCTGAAAACTAGTCGAATCGATTTCACTGGCTAGAGAAGAAACTTCTGATTCCTGCCACAAACCTAAAATATAATGATCAATCTCCAACCAGGAAGTTGCCACCACAACATCTGTGAATGTATTCTCTAAATGTGGATCAAATCCTAGCTTATTCGTAATTTTTGGAAATTTAGGTGAGTCAAATATGTCTGGGAGATCGTCGATAAACCAATCGAAATTTTTTTCGCTTATGGCCTTTAGCTTCCCATCTCTTGTTGGAAAGAACGAAATCTCTTTAATCAGTGAACTCGGATCGTCCGCATATATCCCACTCTTAACAAGGAACCGAGTCGCTGCCTGATGCAAATGAATACGACTAGAATCGAAATGGCCATATTCAGTTTTATGGCTAATGATCTCAACTGTGACGCCTCTTTGTCGGCACCGCCACAGAAATCTATGAACACCCGGGAACAATTTCGCGTTTGACAAACCCCTGCCGTATACCTGGCCTTGTAATTTTTGCCAGACCATTTCACCATCCATCTGATTTCTTATATAAGCCTTTATCTCCGATCTATTTGGTTCAATACCTTCGGGAAGCGTCGCGAATTCTTCACCATACTGTTTAAAAACCTCGTCATAACAGATTAGTGTGTTATCAAGATCTATGCCGATATTCATTCAGCATCCAAAATAATCATTAATCGTAGTGGCAACACGACTAATTTCTTCTTCCGCCAAGTGTTGATGAACAGGTAAAGTTAGTATTCTATTTGCTTGCCTCTCGGTTACCGGAAAATCTCCCTGACCATATCCAAGCGTAACACTAGCTGGTTGCAAATGTATTGGCACCGGATAATGCACAGATGTTTCTATATTTTCTGATTTCAAATATTCTTGGAGTTGATCTCTTCTATCGACTTGTATTACAAACGTGTGCCAAGTATTGAACTCTAGTAACGTCTCAGCTGGATGAAATATTACATCGAGATTTAAAATAGAACGATAAAGTCGAGCGTTTTCCCGTCTACGTTGAACAAGCTGACTCAAATGTTTCAATCTGAAACGAAGAATCGCTGCTTGTATTTCGTCCATCCGTGATACAAATCCATATTTCTCGACAGTATCCCGACCAACTAATCCGTGATTTCTTAACTGCCTAATGCTAGTTGCAATGGCCCTATCATTTGTAGTAACAAATCCTCCATCCCCACACCCGTTCAAATTCTTTAGCGGATGAGTCGAGAAACAACCTACTGTTCCCCATGACCCACTTGGCTGTCCGTCATAGCAGGAGCCTGCCGCTTGTGCAGCATCTTCAATAATTGGAATGCCGTATTTATTAGAGATTTCAAGGATGGCATCCATCCTAGCCATGCGTCCCGTAAGATGAACTGGCATTATGGCTTTCGTATTCTTTGTAATTGATGCCTCTATAAGATCGGGATCAATATTCTGATCTTCACAAACATCAACCAACACTGGCTTCGCGCCTATTTGCACGATTGCAGCAGTGGATGCAATAAATGAGTTAGGTGGTGTAATTACTTCATCGCCTGGTCCAATACCTAGTGCAGATAACCCGAGAATTAAAGCATCGGTACCACTGTTTACCGCAACAACATGTTCTACATTAAACGCTTCTGCAATCTTTTTTTCGCACTTCGGAACCTCTTCTCCTCCGACGTATTGTCCTGAAGCTAATACTTTCTCAATTATAGGTAGCAGCTCTTCCTTTTCCTCACACCATTGTGCCGAGATATTGACATACGGTATCTCTTCCATTTGACTTAGTTCTGATAAAAGTTGGTTACAGTCTGAATTACGTACTCAATTTCTTGTCGCGTTAAATGTTGATCACATGGAAATGTGATGGTACTTTTTGCTTGCTCATCTGCAACTGGGTAATCCCCTTGTTTATGGCCCAGGTGAAATAAAGCCGGCTGAAGATATATAGGAACAGGATAATGTATTTTGGCTTCTATGCCATTGGCGATGCAGTATCTAAGTAATTCGTCCCGTCTTTTTGCTAAAACCATATAAAGATGGTAAACGATTTGATAGTCGCTTGGTCTTGGTGGTATGTCAATTTCTGGAATGTCGGAAAATGCTTTGTCATAAAATGTAGCATTCGCAATACGTTTCTTAGTAATCTCATGCGTTGTAGGAAGTAGCCAATTACCGACAACAGCCTGAATGGTATCTAGCCTAGAGTTGCATCCCAAAATTGCAACAGTATCTCGATCTTGTAATCCATGATTTCTGATAAGTTTCAAAGATTCATAAATGTCAGTATCGTCAGTTACGATAACGCCGCCATCTGCCCATACGTTCAAATTTTTTAGGGGATGTAAAGAAAATGCACCCGTTTTCCCCCACGTGCCAGCAGTTTTCCCATCAATTGCGCTAAGTATAGCCTGACATGCGTCTTCAACTATTGGGATACCGTAACGGTTAGCTACAGGGCCGATCTTTCGTAGATCGGCCATATAGCCGGTATAGTGAACTGGAATTATTGCTTTAGTCTTCTCAGAAATAGCTTCCTCTATCTTCCCTGCATCTATACAAAATGTATCATCACAATCAACAAATACTGGTATCGCACCAACTTCCGCAATTGCCCCAACAGTTGCTACAAATGTATTCGCTGCGGTAATAACTTCATCATCTCGTCCTACACCTAACACTTTAAGCGAAAGCTTAATAGCATCAGTGCCAGAATTTACACCTACTGCATAACGTGAACCAATTAGTTCCGCAAATCTCTGCTCAAATTCGTTCAGCGGTTTACCTAGAGTAAAGTCTCCTGTGGCAACAAACTTTTTCAGATCTAGCCAGAGGTCTTCCGCGTCATTGAACTGCTGCTCTAAATATGAATATCGAACCTTCATATCTACGTTAGCTGAAGCGACTGCATACGTTTGATATTGTAATATTTTTCGTCTGTAAGAGAGTCAGGAAGTTTCCCCACCTGGAATGCCTCTCGTAACTCTGCAACAGCATCTTTAATGTCACATCTCGCCTCAAAGCCAAGGTCGGTTTTTATTTTCTCCGAGGAGATATGGTATGAACGATTATCGTCTGTCGGTGTATTTATTAGTTCGACATCATCACCTATGATCGATTTAACAGTTTCCGCTATTTCTTGTACCGATTGATTCTCATAGCCTACATTATAAATTTGCCCGGAAACTTTTTGCTCGTCTGCAAATAACATAGTTGTATAACAACTGATCATATCAGCGATGTGGATATTTGGGCGTAATTGAGAACCACCAAACACCGTTATTCTCCTATTATGAAATGCTAGATTAGTCAAAATATTTACGACTACATCTAATCTCTGCCTAGGTGAATACCCACAAACGGTAGCTGGCCTGATTATCGTCGTCGTGAAATCAGTTGATTCATACTCGAGTAATATTTTTTCGCATTCCGCCTTGTATTTCGAATAATCAGTTAAAGGTTCTAGGAGCATATCCTCATGAACATCAGATTCTTCCTTAACCCCATATACACTTGACGACGATGCGTATATAAACCGTTCAACTCCACAATTTCGACTTTTAACTACCAGTGGTCGGAACACATCTAAATTAATCGATTTGCCCAAAGATGGGTTTAATTCAAAACTAGGATCATTAGATATACATGCCAAATGTATAACTGAATCATGGCCCGGTAACACATTGTCTAATAAATTTTCATCACGCAGATCTCCTTTGATAATCCTTACATTAGGATGTTTTGGCAATACTTCTTCTCCGTAGATCATCAAATCATAGACTGTTACACGACACCCAATACTCAACAGCTCTGGAACAAGTACCGCACCAACATATCCAGCACCCCCTGTAACGAAAACATTTTTACTAGCCATAGGCTTTCGATTTCCTCTTTTGTATCAGATCAGACAAATCATCTGGACACACTTGAATGTTACCGACTCTTTGCACTGCAACAGCTGAAACACAACACCCTAAGGCAGCAGCTTCGATCAGTGACAATCCTTTCGTTATTCCAACCGCTACAGTTGCTAACAAAGAATCACCAGCACCGGTAACATCAACAGGGTTAGCGGATAATGATGGAAAATGCTGTCGATGAATAAAATCACTAGAATTGTCTTTTGAATAAACTATTAATCCCTCTGCACCCAATTTAACTATCAAATTTCTACAGTGAGTTTTTTCCATCAACGAATTAGCGATGGACTCAATACCATCATCTTGATTGGATAGCGCAATTCTTGCTTCTCGCTCTGTTGGGAAAATCAGAAAAAACTCATTGAATTTAGTCACATTCCCAATTTGGCTACTGCATTGGAGATCCCCCAATAAAGGAATATTATTACGCTTAGCAACCTCTACCAATTCTTCTACTATAGTCGGCGTAATGACTCCATAAACAAAGTCTGACACAATAATCGCGTCAGTACTTGCAGCCAGCTCCCATATTTTCTCAACCAACTTATGCTCAAGCTCTTTAGAAATACTATGTTCTTTCAGTCTGCTAACTCTAAACAGTTTTTGGTTTTCTACCATGTACCTAATTTTCTTAGTTGTAGGCCTTGTCGAGTCTGTGATTAGATGTGGTGTAACCCCCGCTTCAACTAATTTCTCAATTACTATATCCGCTTCAGGGTCTTCCCCAATCACAGAAAGTAATTTACTATCTGCGCCTAAAGCTGCCGCATGAGCAGAAACAATCGCTGCTCCACCAATGAAATTCCTACGGTCTAATTCCTTTACTACAACAACAGGGGCTTCACTACTCATTCCTACTGGATCACAAGGTATATACTGATCTAGTATAGTGTCCCCTATGATTAATAGATTCGTTGACTCTCCTTTTGTTAGTCGTACCGAAAGCTCATCTATTTCCATCCCTTTAGCTGTTAATGACTTCTCAAAAGAACGCCATTTTTCTAGCTCGAGTTCGTCTTGTCTGGCAGAAAACAAATTAGTAGATGCAAACCGTACTTCCCCAGTTGCATAAATTATTTTCCCGCCGAACATCCGCACACTAGCTATCGCTTCTGCCACTTCGGTGGCTCGGTCACGTTCAAACTCTCGACCAAGAACCAATACTCTTGGTTCCAATATTTTAACTAGATCTACAAAATAACCTCTGTCCAAAATTATAACCTTATCAACAATTTCTAATGCTGCTACAGCCTCTGCTCTTTCACCCTCTGGAAACCAGTCACCTGCGCCAGACTTAGCTAACTGCTTATCACTTTCTAGTGCGACAACTATTTTCTCGTTATGCAAACGCGCTGTTTGAAGATAGCGTAAATGACCAGGGTGAATAATATTGAAGTGTCCAAAACACAAGGAATAAGTCTTGATATCAAATTCCGTAGTTGCATCAACAAGATCGCTTAGCAAAAGTATTTTTTTCGTAGTCATTTGTATTTATAGAATCATTGAATCTATCTTGCGGACTACGGAATTGCGCCGGTAGTTAACTAGCCAATCATCCTCCATTGACCAACAATTCTCGGGAGTCGGGTCTAACTGCGCATCGATTAAAGAATCAATTACACCTAAGTCTCGATGAATATTACAGTTCTTCCACGTCGCGATCTGTCCTAGATACTTAGGAATGATTTCGGTGCTGAAATCTACGATTTCGGGACCACAACCCAGGGCATCAATTATTTCCGGTTCCAAAATATAAACTGCTGCGTTAGCTAAATTACTTACAGGTTGCGTAGGTTTTTCGTAAAACTCAGTTACCACACCTTTCTTATCTAGCTTAACAATGCCGCAATTTTCAGGGGCTGCCGTATCAAATGTCATCATAGTCATCAGAGTATGAGCAGGACGCTCGAACATATGGTACCGAAGGAAATCTCCAAAGTCGCATTGACACCAGTTATCACTGTGAATCAGAAGGGTTGTCGAGTCTGCAAAATATTGCCAATTATTCCGGAGAGTGCCTGCGGTGCCGAGTAATTCTTGTTCGTACACTTCATCTACCCAGCCCTGAAACGGTTTTCTCGTAAGAAACTCTTGTACCACTTCTGCATGGTGATGTGTATTGACCAGAACTTTCGACACATTTTGTCTGTACAAAGTACATAACCAATGTTCGAGTAGAGGGCGTCTCGAGACTGGCATCAAGCATTTTGGTAGATTTTCTGTGTATGGCCTAAGTCTAGTACCTAAACCAGCTGCTAATAATAAAGCTCGGATTTCTGTCAATCTTGAATAACCGGGCCCAAGTATTTGAACCAATCCTCAGTTACTTCACTAATCGATTTTGAAGTCCACACTGGCGCGTCCTTCCAATAGCTTAGGTCTTTAAGAAGCTCTGTTACACCTTCTTCTATAGAAACTAGCGGTTTCCATCCAATTTCTTGGGTGATTCGAGAAATATCAGCAAATGTACAGTCAGGTTCTCCCGGCCGCTTAGGTATATATTCTTTATCACCACCCAGTAAATTTACAATGTGATTAATCGAAACTGTATGGCCACTACCAACATTATAGGCCCTACCCGATTTTTCAGATGTGGATGCAGCAATTAGCGCTGCAACAATGTCTGATACAAAAGTAAAGTCTCGTGTCTGTTGGCCGTTACCCACTACTGTGTATGGTCTACCCGCAAGCTTTTGGGCGAGAAATACACCAAACACGGCACCATAGGACCCAGATGTCCGGGATCTAGGTCCATACACATTGAAAAGTCTAAGAGATATTGTCGACAGGTTATATAACTGCGACCAAAATAGTACGAGCTCTTCCCCCATATATTTTGTTAGCGCATATGGATATTGTGGATCTATACCTGCATCCTCTGGAGTTGGATAGACACGCGGAATTCCATAAGAAGAAGAGGAAGCCACATAAACAAATCTGTCAATGCCTGCTCTACGGCTCGCTTCCAATACATTAAAAGTTCCATCGACGTTTGATCGATAGTATTCGCCAGGATTTTTTATGGACGGAACAATGTCCGCCAGAGCAGCTAAATGAAATACCCGATCAACATTTTCAAACTCCGCTGACCATTCTGTTCTGCTACTTAAATCACAATTGATAAAGCTTATATTGTCGAGCAAGTGGGCTAAATTATCTAATCGACCAGTACTTAGATTATCAAGCACGATAACTTCATCACCAAGTTCAAACAGTGCATCAACCAAATGGCTACCGATAAATCCTGCACCTCCTGTAACCAAAGATTTCAATATTTACTTGCCTCATAAATTGTTATCAATTGTAGTGCCCTTAGTAAATTGCATCTAACGATACTGGGTTGCCCACAATTTTGAAAAAATACCGTCCTCTGTTAATAATTCATCTTTGGTCCCAGATTCAACTATCTTTCCGGCAGCCAATACTAATATTTTGTCCGCTTTTGTAACCGTCGACAGACGATGAGCAATTACGAGAATTGTTCTAGAATCATGCATACCTTCGATAGCTTTCTGAATATATTTTTCAGATATCGAATCTAAGGAACTAGTCGCCTCATCGAGAATCAGAATATCTGGATTACTAACCAACGCCCTTGCGAGCGCGATCCTTTGTTGTTCACCTCCTGATAATTTATATCCTCTATCACCGACTACTGTATGGTAGCCATCTTCGAAGCTTTCGATAAACTCATGAGCTAGTGCAGTTCTTGCTGCTGTCTCAATTTCTAGATCACTAATCTGGTGTCGACCGAAGCTAATGTTATCCTTAATACTAGTGTTCAACAGGTATACTTCCTGATCCACAACACCTATCCTCGCCCGCCAAGTTAGTGAATCTATCGTATTTAAGTTATTACCATCTATAAGTATTTCCCCAACAGACGGCTGGTGTAAAGCAAGGAGCAGATTCACTATTGTAGATTTTCCGCTGCCTGATTCTCCAACCAAAGCAATGGTTTCCCCTCTGGCTAGATCGAAATCTAGCGAAGATACCGCGTTGACATCTGCTCCATCGTAACGATAGCTTACTCCTCTAACTTGTATGTTACTGGTTAACCTTCTGAATTGGACACCACCGATTTTTTCAAATTCTTTATCCTCAGTTCTCAAAAACTCGCCTACCTTCCCTAGTTTTGGTAGCAATTTCGCCATTTGGATACGAAGATCATTTAGCAGTTTAACTTGAGGCTTGAGTCTAAAAAATACTAAAACAAAGACGAATAGACCGGGTACAACTTTGATAGCGCTCTCTCCAGAAAACAGATACCCGCAAATCAGAAATACTCCCGCACCGAATACTGTAATAATTTCGAATGCGGGAAGTATCGCAGCATTTATTACAGCTGATTTCTTTTCCGCAGCGATTCTTTTGTGACGAGCATCTTGAATAACACCTTTTGCTATATCCGTCGTACCAAACAAACGTAGTAACCGAGGCACATTTAGATACTCTATGCTCCATCTCCAAGTTGCAATCTCACCCTCGACTGCTCTTGTGGATAACTGTTTTAGAATTTTGACTATGCGCGACAGTGCAACCCACAGTAATCCAAACACTACTATTGCAGCTGTTGTTAGTAGCGGTGATATTAGAATCATCACACTCACGTAACTCACTGTCATCAGTATTGCACGAGATGCCTTACCGACTTCTGTTACGATATCAGAGATAACACCAGACTGGTCTATTAGCGAGCCCAATTGGCCAGACGGGTATTGCGAAACCTGTCGATAACTCATATTCATAACATGGCTTGTAGCACCATCCTGCCCATCTTTAAATAGCTGGTAAGAAAGTCCAACTTGTGCCACTGTGCTCACATAACCCAAAAGCCCTTTCAAAATTTGAGCCGATACGGCAAGACCAATTAACAATAAGAATAGCCCGCCTTGGCTAATATTATGTAGATAGAATGCTAATTGATGATTCAGAAAACTCGGAAGATTCTGTATTAGCTGTACTGATTCATCAGTTAATACCTTTACCGCTAAACCGAGTAACCCTATTGTTCCACCTTCAAACACAGCTGCTACTAATCCCGTAACTAACATTAGAGAAAGTTGGCCTGGGTGGCGTAGCATTTGGCGTACCGCAATGCTTAAGCCTTCCTTTTCATTCTTTGTCAACGGTTTCGTTCCATAGTGGAACATCCACCGAGACGACCTGAAGACAAAATCTAGAATACGCACAAGTGAATTACTTTTGATTAGCAATCATTGATCAACGATTGTGTGCAATTAGAATGAACATAGGAGTAACTTACAAAACTAATATAAGACTATTACTTTAGTATCGACTGAAATACTTTCCGTAGATCTAGAACGTAGATATTTAATTGTTAGCATTTCCTAATGATAACCACTGCATGCACATGTGGCCGACGATGAGTTGAAGATCCTCAGATATCTGCATGTCATTTATAGTAAAATGTATTGGAACATCAGCCAAATCCTTGCAACGACCACCTGTATACCCAAGAATAGCGAATGTTCGCATTCCTATTTTTTTTCCTGCCTCTAAGGCCCTAACAATATTTGGCGAGTTCCCACTGCCTGACAACACCAACAACACATCTCCCTTTCTACCTTTGGTCTCTATTTGTACCGAATAAATTTCCTCATACCCAATATCATTAGCCAAGCAAGTAATCACAGAAGTATTCGCAGACAGTGCCTCAACCCTCATACCATTAGTTGACTTATCTTTTGCAATACCGAAAAGAAAATCATTAGCTAAGTGAACAGCATTACCAGCACTACCTCCGTTCCCACAAATTAAAAGTTGACCTTTCGTCTTCCATATGTCTCGTAGGGCAATAGCTAGTTCAAGGACATCATCCCAATTTCTATCTTGGAGCAGATGTATCATCTGTTCGCTGTATCGTTCAAATATCATTTTGGTCAAAACTCACGTCTGTACACTACTAGTTATGAATGCTTCTTTGAAAGAACTTTATAAACATAATCACCAAACCCAAGCCAACTTAGAAATTTCAAAGCGTCGCTATTAGTACTAACTTACTTCTGGTGACTATTATATAGTTTTATTCACCCTTTTAATTCTCCTGTGATCTGAATTCCACACCCTAAAGAATTCTCAGTTAGACAATGCAGATAGTTTGAACAATCTGCATGTGGAAACTTCAGCAAACGATTGTACTCAGATTAAGCAGTTGCTGACTTTCTACTATTACTGACCAAAAGCCCTGGTAATACGATCAACCATAGCCCTAACGCTGGGATCAGATATCGCACTAGAGGTTCAAACAGCACCGATATGCTCCAATAGTAAAGGCTTAACGAAACGACAATTACTAGAACCTCTTTGTGCACTAATAATTTTCTAGCCGTTACAAATATACTAACTAATATCAAACCCATATATCCTATCTGTATACCTAACACGTAGCCTTCTAGTTCATGGCTATCAGTTCCGTACCACGACCTAACAACTTTTGTACCCAAAAAAATATAATGCCCCAAGCCGGTCGTCTAAAGTAACTTTAGCGATTACATCTACAACATCACCGACATTTAATTTTTCCTGTACTAGGCTTCTAATTGCAGTTTGTTTTTGAAACCTACTTTCTATTGCAGACGCTAATTCTGTCTCAATACTCCTCATAAACTGGCCAGAGCGTGGTTGCAGTGTAAGTTGTTTTCTATATTCTTCTCCTCGAGTCGCAAATGTGACGCCATTAACTAGACTATTTACTACAACTGTGTTGTCCGTAAGAAATATTATCTTCCCGGAGTTTGTATAAACAAACGCTGACCATGGTAAAACTAAGGCAAAGACGCCACTGACTATCGCTATACTAAATTTTAGTCTTTCTCGCCAGAATCGCTCTCGATGTAGAATCATAACTATGAGAATTACAATTATAGGTACCCCAATACCGACCGGTTTTATCATCATTGCAACTGCTGAAAGAACTCCCACGATTACTCCATACACCCAATACTTTCTAGTGTTTTGCCGATAAGATAATAAGAACACATAAACTGTAGAGAAAGAGGCAACAAAATACGGCATTTCGGGATATGGTTGATTAATAAACCACAAGAGAAAGGGATAGGTTAACCATATATAAGACACAAACAGAGCATCTTGTTTTTCCCAGATTAGTCGGCTAATCATTAGAATTAGCATCGCGGAAACAGCCATCATCAGAGAGTTAAAAATCCAAACCACTTTCTACAGAGACATATCTAACCAGAGTTGGACATAGAGTAGTCCGACCACGATTAACACGTTGCCTGGTGGTCTAGCTATTGAAATAACCCCGTTTTTGTCGACCAGGCCTTTACATTCTATAAGATTCTTCGCAACAATAATGTACCCCCCCCCTCACAGTCCCCACAAGACTTGCTTTTAAATGAATCTGGCATCAAAACATACATGCTTAAACTGATTACAGTAGTAGTTACTACTATCATCATCAATTGCAAGCCGACACTCAGCGAACTTAAATAATAAATACGTTTCAGCATATTATTTGAGGCTATACAACCATTCTGAACCAATCAACACATTGATGGAATTAAGGGCAAACCCATGCCCTACAAGAACAACCCAACCGGCTAGTCGGGTTCTCCACTCTTCTCTCATAATTGCCCACAAAATAAAAATTATTTCGACTCCGAAATAAAACAATAGAACTCTCGACATCAGTTCTGGGTAGATTGACAACGGAACCAAGAATGAAAATGTGACTGCGCGAAATGCTCTAATATCGAAATCACTAGAACTTCTAGTGAAGTTATTAGGACCTACAATTAATTCAGAAAACAAGAACAGTATACCTACAAGAATCAATTTTACTGCTGCACTTGATCTATTTAACAAATTAGTAGAATCCAGAATTCCATACAGCTTTAACTCACCAACATACGATGTGTTGGCTGAAACATATTGAAATATCTCTAGAAAGTTTAGCGATCCAGAATATATAATTTTAATACTGAATACAGCACAGACACCTAGTGCTAGTCCTAACGCTATATTCTTTAGGAGAGCACTGACATATAAAGAATGCTTATCTGCAGCCGTAAACAAATGAATACAAATTGTTGCGACTATGCAGAATAAACCAAATACAATAGACCATCGATGGAATGAAGTCGCTAGAATAATCCCAATAATAGCTAGCAGATATCGCCCCCTAAAAATTAACGACAAGGTCAATAAAATAAAAGAAATTCCTAAGAATTGACGGACTGCATTTTGGCTACCTATCATAAAAAACACAGATCCCATAACAATGGGTAGACCGTACAATATTGTCTGAGTAACAGATTGCTTAGTAAGTTTGACATTGCGAAAGAGAAAGCAAGCCAACATTATGATAAATAGTCCCAAAAATAATATTGCGATAACTTGGAGATCTGAAACATATCGGTAGTCCCCAGTTGTAACTCTAGGGAGATAAGGGCCGATGGGTAGTAAGTGGTGTAACCCTCTAGCTAATTGTGTAAACCCTCTTTCGTGTGGGTAGGCTTGAACAAATGGATCACCGGTAGTATCTCTAGTATCCGGCACTAAACCGAGCTCTCTAGGAGCGTGAGGCCACATGGTCAAATAACCAGTAGCAAAATAGACTGAATACTTAGGAAGATCCGAGGTAATAGGCTTTATGGCATAGACCACAGTCAAACAAACAATACAAATTACTAGTGTATTCTTGCAGAACCCCACAACCACTAATCGCAGAAAAAGAATGTGTGGCAGTATCCATAATATCAATACGATTAGTATGCCTGGACGGCTGAAGAGCTCCATTAATTAATACTTAATCAATTGTTAGATCTATAACACCGTCTCAATACATCCTAATTTTGCACAAGTGATATGCAAAACATAGCTTTTACTTTGCCATTACCTTCCATAGAAATTCAGTTTATTCGACTACTGAAGTTTGTTCCGTTTCGGATTTACGGATAACTTCACATCGTGAGATTGTGATGAATTTTTTTAGCTCCATAACCAGCTACTATACAAATATTCTTACTATTGTAATTTACACGATTTATCTATTTCTACCGGGCTATTTTATTGTCTATTTATTCAACATTAGAAAACACAAGTTTCTTCTTTCTTACGCAATCAGCTTAACGCTTTTAGTTGTCACCCAATTACCTTTTCGGTGGGTGGAAGGACCAGTTTCTTATTGGGTCTGGTCTCTCAATTTAATAATTGCCTCACTAGCATTAGGTACCATATACAAATATTTCACACGAGTAGGTCTGGAGTCAGCACAACAACATACGAAGTTCTCAAGTACCAATTTAGGGCTGATTCTAATCATAGCAACCTTCGCTCTCTATCATTGTATTGTCGGACCCTATACTGAAATCCCATCTGACTTTTGGGAACATCTCGCACGTGTCAATATTGCATTGAATGCGGTAGTGAACGATAAGTTTAACTCTCCGATATCTACTCTAGCGCAAACTGTTGGTCATATTGACTTTATTCATTTTCTACATGCAAAAGTCGGTCATGCAATTAAACATCCCCCATTAACCTCCATCAGTGGTAGCACACTAGTTCCATCTGTAATATTTCTTAGCTCTATTTACTTATTTACTATTTTACTTCTTGAACGCTCAAGTCTATCGACTCGTCTGATTATATTTGCTGCGGTTTTATCTACGTTACTAACCATTACCTCCTTCGGAACAGCCACTTTTTCTTATATTCGCTACTACGCATACTTTCCAACGATATTCTGTTTCCCCATATTTCTTCTATGTATTTCTTTGCTTCTAGATTTCCTTAAAGATAAATATACAAGACTAACTCGACTATATCTGATAGCTATATTCCTAATCACTATGGCGTTAGTACATGCACAGGAAGCAATGTTTGCAGTCATAGTAATGGCCGGAATTACAGTATGGCGTACGGCACGCCTATATTTAAATCATACCAACTCCCAAATGCTTCTTAAGCGCCATTTTTTGTTATCTCTATCAGTTATTTCAGTCATCACCATTGGGACAGTCGTCACATTAATCTTAAAAAACCCCTCGCCTTGGGGTCATACCCCACATGTTATTTCGCTAACCGGCCTTTTTTCTAGTCATCCTGCTTTTCCAATCGCTAGCCCAACTTTTCGTTTTTGGGATACTCTCGGATATTTTGGTGTAGTCATCTATATTTTCTATGTACTTAACATTAAATATTTTCGTGACAACGACTACATAAATGTATGTATGTTTTCACCAGTATTTACTCATTTTAATCCAGTATTTTCTTTACTTTTTTTGCATATTGGTAGTTCAACTACTTTATGGCGTACTTCTTATCTAATGCCGCTTTCTATTACGGCTAGTTTACTGATGGTATTTTTTATTGATTATTTATCTAATCACCGCAAGCCTTTTACAAAAGTGCTTTTGTGGTCGTTTATAACATTAATCTTATTATCCCTAACGCCGTTTTCCATCGGAGACAAATACAACCGAACCTCGCGTTTTCCGAGTCTTTCCGCGGTAGACAAAACGGCGGGGGCTAACCTCTGGTCCGATCTTATAATTGAAATAAATCGTATTAAGCTAGTTCGGCCTATACGAGGCGTCTTGACTGATCAAGTTACAACTTTCGTGCTGGATTCATCAGTTTTTGGACGAATACCAAATCGAAATAGTTCTAACTATTTCCCTAACCACAACAAAGATTACGAAACCGACATAAAGTATTCCGACTTTACCAATCATCTGCTTGTGGTCAATAAACGTGACGGCTTGATGACACGTAGTTCTGCTGTTGCAGGTCACTGGCCCCGGAAAATATTGAAAATATCGGACCTATATCCTGAAGATATTGATCTCTTTATTCTCAATAATCCCGATTTATTCAGACTTATTTGGGCTAACAATCATATATACGTATATCAAATAATTCCTAAATAGCTCCTTTTTATAAGTACGTCTTATTTTGTTTTACAAAGCACTATATATTTCTTATCCTAGAACTACGGCGAGTACGAAATCCTTGAAACAAATTAGGTTACTTTACTTGGTCTCTAACTTAGGGACATCCGGGCCCACTAACCAGCTTTACAATCTAATCTATCACCTCAGTCCTAATCTCTTTGAAACCACTCTGGTCACACTTTCACCTGAACCCCCTTTGTCAAGTTGGAATAAATTCCAAAGTTTACGCTTGAAGATGCACTCACTTGGCTTATCTCGGGTATCCGGTGTAATTCTAAACAAGGTTCGTTTACACCGCCCACTCAACGCAGTCCGCCCTGACATAATTCATTCGCAAGGCATAAGAAGTGACTATTTAAATAGTCGACTCAAACAATTTCCTAATAGAATTGCAACCCAAAGAAATAACCCATTAATAGATTATCCGTTGCTATATGGAAAAATAAGTGGTCAATTAATGGCGAACTTTCATCTTAGATTACTTAAACATATCCCACAGGTTATCACGTGTTCCCAATCAATTTCAGAAACCAACAATCAACTGGGATTGAGATCGAAAATTATAAGTAACGGTATCCGCTATACGCCGGATAATAGAACATCAAAAAAAGAGGAAAAGCTCAAACTCCGAATCGAGTTAGGCTTGCCTGCAAGTGGAAAGTTATTTGTCTGGTCTGGACCATTCATCCCACGAAAAATGCCAGAAATCGCTATAAAAACTTTCAACTTACTCCAAACTAATAGTGATATTGTTCTTTGTCTATTGGGCGACGGCCCTCTCCACGAGTCATGTATTCGAGCATCACATAGTAAAAGAATTATATTTAAAGGACACGTAAACAATGTAGACAAATATCTGGAAGCTGCCGATGGCTTTATATCGACCTCACTATCTGAAGGAATGCCTAATTCTGTCCTTGAGTCATTAGCCCACGGGGTGCCAGTTATTCTTTCTGATATTCCGTCTCATAAAGAAATTCTTAGCTATTCAAATAAAGCTGGCGTCCTTTATCCTCTTCGTGACGCTAAGAAACTTGCTGAGATCATTCAAAATACTAACTTTACGAAAATTAACTCAGATGCCGCTAGATCTATCATTACCAAACATTTAAATTCAAAAACTATGTCTACGAATTATCAGAATCTGTATTTCGAGCTAATGAAAAACTCAGCCAATACATAACCAGATATTAAGTTAATGATTAGCCTGCAACACCCTCCAAAAGCTTGGCTCTATTTTCTTGAGCCGATGAGTTCAAATTGACTCTAGCGTCTGCGACGCTTGCTCTGAGCGATCTCTTTAACCTCTTCTCTAATCTGTTAGGTCGAATAAATTGTTTTGGCCTAGGCCTATCTTTATAAAGCGCAAATACTTCCTTCCCTGTAAATCTTTTTGCCCAGGTATATACCAAGACGGCCGAAAAAAAGAACATTTTTATAAACAAATGACCAGACCAACCAGGCAATGATTGTATTATTCTTCTACTGAATAACCACCGACTAATACCCTCAAGAGCATAGAGGCTCAGTACACCGTTTTTCGTTAGGCTCCTTTTCAGGCTCGCTTTTTCTCCTAAGTCATCACGACCCATCCAATCTATTGCGAACTGTGTCGGTTTGGGGGGGGTTTGATTACTCAATATAGAAAATGTCTTACGAGCCTGCCACAGGACACGGTAGTCCCAAGAAAGAATATCAGCTGTATCTGCGCCATTTACATTTAAGTAACACCACTTGTTTGTTCCCGCGGCTGCAAGACTAATTAGATATTCTTCTTCTTGTTCTAAGTCCTGACCAATAAGATTGTGTTGCACACAGTGCTCATAAAGCGGAGTTCCAGGAAACGGTAAAGCATAAAACAAAGCGTAGCGCATCGAATCAGGATGGATACCCAATTTGTAGGCCATTTCCCCTACCCACTCTCCAGTTTCTCTAATCGTATCATCTCCCTCACCAGGCATCCCAACCATCAAGGCCAGTGGAGAATATATGTCATTGTCCCAACAAGCAGTTAAAGCCCGTTCGACATCTTCTGTCGTGAAATTCTTCTCCATAATATCCAGAATTAGTTGACTACCGGACTCGACTCCGAACTTCAGAGAACAACAACCAGACGACTTGAAGTATTCCACATCTGCCCGGTTTACGTTAGTACACCTTACCCCTGTGGCTGTCCATAGGAGATCATACTTTTTCATCAGATCGGCGAACTGTCTAGCGTGATCTCTACGACTCCCAAAATTCTCGTCTAACACGTCTATATAGCCAACATCGTATTTCCCGATAATGTCGATGAGGTGACGTTCTAGATCATTTATATCGGCGAGCCTGTAACCTTTAGTGCTCCTTTGACAAAATGTACAGCGTGCTGTGCAACCTTTCGTCGTTGGAACTTGTGCCGTATTTGGCCTTCTGTGGGTCTGTTTGAATCTGGGGTCCAGAGCAAACCAGTTTCCCATCATATCTGCAGGTTGGAAATATCTGTCTAACAACTCAGGTTGATCTTCGAGGCCACTTTTGAAGAATTCATAATCTGGCATAACGATCCTCTCACCACTAGGCTTTTTAGCGTATTCACTAAAGAGAATTTCGTTACCCTTACGAACGCATAAACCAGGAATATCAGCTAGATTCTCGAGTCGATCGGTAGCATCTATCTTCACGAACTCAACAAATCTACTAAACGGCTCTTCACCATCTCCAACAACACACACATCGACTTCTGTCTTAGATAAGATAACTCTGGCACTAGCTGTCAAATGACCACCGACTACTATCCAGCAGTGTGGAGCAACTTCCTTAATAATTTTAGCAACCCTTTTGACCTGAAGATAACTATGAGATAAGACAGCACTTAGACCAACTATATCGGGTTTGTCTTTGAGAAGTTTGTTCCTGATATCGTGATCGGTTGGCGATAGCATTTCAATATCATAAAACAGTACCCTGTCTCGTGCATGGCCCATGCGAATAACATGGTCTCTTATCGCTTGTGCGCCTAACCGTGGCTGCCGGTAAGCTTTTGTTTTGTCCATGTACTTATACTCTTGTCCCGGGGCAACGATGGGCAGAGTACAGAGCAAAATTCTTGGATCTGTCATTCTATGCTACATATTTCAGTGTCTTGCAAAATCCAGTAGAGGTGCTACTAAGATGTCAGCCAACAAAGGCTGACAGCAAGCGTTAGCACTTTACTTAATTTCCGGCTATTGTATTACTGAACGAAAAATAAATCATGAAAACAGATAATTGTGGATATAAAATATATCGATCCCCTCAAACATGATTCTAAATAGGCTATTTTCACTAATACAAACTAGCCCGACAGATTAAAAGATCTAGCGGAAAAGCTTTGCCCAGCTCTTTTCTAGTATGGAAATATCATGAGATTTTACATATTCTTTCACAGCTTTTTCACACTCAAGTCTATATCGGTCATCGAGCAAAAGCGTGCTAACTACCTGTTCCCATACGCCATATTCCGGATCTTTAGTATCTAGTGGGTTCTGTAACATGTAACCATAGTCTGTCCTTATTGCTCCATCTCGTTCCGCCCAGTCAATAACTTCATCATTCCCCAGCATAATCTCTCTAACCCCACTAGAACAATCGGTTAGTACTATGGGCTTACCCAAACACATAGCCTCAAGTAAAGCGATAGGCAGTCCTTCCCATAACGAAGTAAGAATAAATAGCTGCGAATTTTGAACAAACGGATAAGGATTTGCTTGGAATCCAAGAAAATAGACTTGGGCATCTGAGATGAAATCATTTTCGGTGAGATCATTTATTACCATACCTTTTTCTATGCATATATTTTTTATGTGATGTTTCTTTTTACCTTCTCCAAGAAGAACCAGTTTTAAATTTGTCTGTGACTCAATAAGGCGTTGATACACTTCAATCAAGAATTCATGGTTTTTTTGTTCTATAAAATTTGCCACATTCACAACATAGCGAGCTCCAAATATACAATCGCGATCATCATTAAACCGCTCTTGGGCTAATTCTTTTATCTTTTTCGTATCTACGGGGTTGGCTAGATACCGCACACGCTCCTGATTAACCCCGTAGTCTTCTACCATCTCCCGGCAAATTTCCTTAGAGACACCTATAACTAGATTTGCTTTTTGATAAAGAGTTTTTGCCAGAAATAACTTCAACCTGTCGAACCGCTGGCTACCATCATAATTTGAACTCAGTTTGTTATGAATAAATATACAACGATATCCGCCTCCTATACTGAGAAGATTTGCTATGTTGGGACCTTCGAGGTGACTAATAGTAATAAGCGGTCTATATGCGACCTTTATTATTTGAATGTAGATTAACCTAAGTACATTTCGCAAAAGCGTAAACAACCTTTGGTCGATCTTACTACCCGGTAGCACATACAATAGACTCTTTACTGGAGCATTATTTTTTTTGTTCTCAAACAGAATACAAATACTTTGCTCAATTCGATCTGACATTAATCGGGCAACATATTCTGCACCGCCCCCGGACAGATCAGTAGATAAAATCAGGACTTTACATCGCATCTAATACTTACAGTTTACAAGTGCAACAGACAAACTATGTATTATCCGAGTCGAACTCAACATCTTTGTTAGCGCGTCTGTACTCAGATAGCCTACCTATGTCTAACCAAGACTCATGAATAGGATACGCATTCACCCTCTCGCCTTCGGCCACTAGACTTGACAGGAGATCTGTCATCGCAAGAGGCCGATTCTTGTCAACTGCACGCACCACTGCTTCATCTAAGACATAAATACCAGCATTGACAAAACATTTATGCGACGGCTTTTCGTCAATTAGACTCACCTGCCCGCGTTCTACCTTCACTACGCCATAAGGAATCTGATATTCATATTCCTTAACACATAGAGTTGCTACACCACCTTGTTCTTTATGAAATTCTAATAAACGTCCATAGTTCAAGCGAGTCATTAAATCCCCATTAATTACCATCACTGGGTATACACTAGTAGCTGAGTGAATGAGACCCAGTGCACCAGCCGTCCCTAATGGGGCATCCTCCTCTAAGTATTGAATCGTCACATTCCAGTCCGAACCATCACCGAAGTAATCTCTAATCATCTCAGCTCGGTAGTGTAAAGACATGAATAACTTGTTGAATCCTTGTTCCGATAATTGATCGACTATAGCTTCTAGGATTGGTTTCTCCGCTACTTTTAACAAGGGCTTGGGTGTGCTCTTTGTGAGTGGATACAAACGTCGCCCAAAACCACCTGCCATCAACAACACTGTGTTATCGTAGTTACTACCCGTGCGTACAGCATCCTGAGTCAGTAAACCAACGATCACGCCAACATCATCAACAACTGGCAACCGCGCGATGACTTTTTGCGCCATGAGAAGGAGATTTTTTTCTTGGCTATCTCCAGTTTTTGCAACAGCTGGTTGGTGATTCATGAGTTGTGAAACAGGTGTGTCCATACCACAGTGCTTTATAATTGCTCGCCTTATATCACCGTCTGTTACTGTACCCAACAATTTCTTATCTTTATCAATTACCAATCCAATGCCAAGTAATCTATTTTCTTCTAGTACTTCAACGGCTTTTTCCATCGTATCTGTTAAATGCAGTGTCGATTTTTCCCAGCCATTCATAACTTTAACTTTCTTGATCTCGAAATTTCTTAAATAGTCTCGCCAGGCGGAACATCTTCAACAACAGTAGCGCCCGCGCGAATTAAGGCGCCGTCACCTATAGTTAGGTTTTGTATTAAAGTGGCTCCTGTCCCGATATACGCATTAGATCCTATAATTGTTCCGCCACAGATCGTAACGCCAGGCGATATCCAACATTTCTCACCGAGATTACAGTCATGATCAAGAATAGTTCCTGTGTTGACAACTGAATCTCTGCCGATTGTTACTCCATCCTGCAATATGCAACCAGCCAATACTTGCACCCCTTCGGAGACTTTTACACGTGACGAGACAACCGCATCTGGATCAATTACAGTGACGAATTTAAATCCTCTATTTCTCAGTCTTTCCGTAATCTTCCATCGACCTAGGTGGCCTGGTAGAACACCTACCCCATTAATTAGTCGAATAGCATCGATTGAGAAGGTATCAAGTGCCTCATCACCACCAATTACTGGGATTCCCACAACATTTTCAAATTTGATATACGCAGGATCAACAATACCATCAATTTGGCTACCGGATTTTCGAAAGGATTCTATAACAACCCGACTATGGCCTCCACCTCCGATTATGAATAGTTTTGTTTTAACCCGTGTCATCTTATTTGCTCATCTTCCTCGTAGGAATGCTCTGAAACTGTACCCAACAATTTCCAATATTCCATCGGGCTAATGCCACTTTGAGGCCTTTTGGTCGTTAGATTCCTTTCGGTAAACAACTCACCTGCTTCAATCGGCAACCTTGCATAGAGGCTTTTTCGAACTGCTTGTTGGGTAATCAACTCAGAGGCCGTCGGGATCTTATTTCCATTTCCCAGCGCTACTTCAATCTTACGAATTTCTTCTACCATCTGACCCAATTCTACGGGGTTTAGAGATGCCCGGTGATCTGGTCCTTCTAGTTCCTTATCTAAGGTAAAATGTTTTTCTATTACAACAGATCCAAGTGCTGCAGCAGCTACAGCAGCAAATATGCCTTCGCTGTGATCTGAATATCCCACTCTCAAACCAAACGTTTTACGTAGAGTTTCTATCGCAAGTAAGTTTAGATCATCAATCGGAGCTGGATACTCTGACGTACAGTGTAAAAGTGTGACACGACGTCTTAACAACTCCTGACCTTCCTCAGAACAAAAGGTGTCAAGAAATTTTACGTCGGAAGGAAAGTCATTTGGATTTAGTGAGGCATGAGCAACCACTCCAAGTGCTAGCCTAATTTCATCCAGTGAAGACATACCTGTTGAAATTATTAATTCTCGATTTGTCCTGCCAAACTCGAACAACAAAGGGCCATTAGTTAGCTCACCTGATGGCACTTTCAGTCGGGTAACTCCTAGATCATAGGCAAGAAACTTGAGACTTGGAATGTCAAATCCAGTAGACATGAAAACCAACCCCTTCTCCTCAGACAATCGTTTTAGCTCCCGGTGAGAATGCTCACTTAGCTCGAGGTTTTTCAGCATCTCGTACTGAGATAAATTGCTCCCAACATTTGCTGTTTGATACGCTGCTTTTGGTGCAGATACTGTTACAAGCTCATTTGTCTGAAAAGACTGAAACTTAATAGCATCCGCCCCACTCACTGACGCAACGTCTACCAACTGATGGGCAATTTCCAAATTACCATTATGATTTACACCAGCCTCAGCTATGATAAATATTTTTTTACTCACAATCAGGATCCTATATTCACCACTTCAAACATTAGTTAGTCCACCATCTTGTCCTCAGCATGCATATATGAATGAGCAACATCAAAAAATTCTTTTCGCACTATTCCTTTTAAGCAACATGTTTTCAACACATTGACTATTTTTCTTGCAACGCCACCTTTCCCATAAGGATTTGATAGGTTCGTTAAACTTGATTGAAATTCACAACTAAGAAGTGTATCTATCGCCTTCTTTATGCTCGTCACATCAGATTGGCAATCTATTACACTCGCTGCCCTTAGGCGACCTAGTTGTCGACCACCTATATTTACTGTTCCAGTTTGGACACTTGGTGCTTCAATAATCCCGCTAGATGAATTGCCCACAACACCCGATACAAATTTAAGTGTTGATAAGTAGCGCACTCGTCCAAGCGACGTATGTGCTACAACATTGTTTGAACATGTCGACACAAACTCATCTATCATGTGGTTGATACGGCGTCCTTCATTGTCAGCGTTAGATTTTGTAAAAACTACACGTACGTCCTCATAAGTTCGTAACACATCTAATAGATTTTGAAAATCTTCGCAGGTTTTTTTGGGATTAAGAGTTTCTGGATGCCATGTAACTAATAGACTTTTTCCTTCTAAGCTAAGTTCAAGGAATTTCTCAACCTCATCTTTTCTAAGTTGTGGCAATGTCGCTATGTTATCTATTCCCAATGCACCAACACAAAATACCTTACTTGGCTGTTCGCCGAGTTGTGTCACTCGTGAACTATAGCCTTCATTGGCTGTGAAATGGAGATGAGACATCTTGGTAATTGAATGACGAATTGCATCATCATACGCACCTTCTGTTAGTTCTCCACCATGAATATGTGCGATCGGGATCAATGCAACTAAAGCTGCACTCGCAGCCGCTAGCAATTCGAAACGATCTCCAAGTAATACCAGGATTTCAGGCTTTAAAGTATGAAACGCTTCTCCAAATCCTATTGTTCCTAAACCAAGTGACTTTGCTATGCCCGCTGGCGTATCAGATGTCAGTTGCATATCGACAGTGCGACTGATTTCAAATCCATCTTTTTCAATCTCATAATATGTTGACCCGAACTCGGGAGATAGGTGCATCCCAGTCACAACCAACTGCAACTCAAGATCTTGAGACTCGTGTATTTCTTTAATCAACCCTTGGAGGATTCCATACTCGGCTCTCGAGCCAGTTACAACACAAATTTTTCTAGGTTGCATGAATAGTGTCACACAACACTACTTGGAATATTAACTAATCTCTTCTCAATCGCTTCTGCATTGGTCAAATCTGCCCGATAACATCTTCGATACATAGGCAGTGTATGCATAGGAGTCCACATTGCTCTTGTCATAACATTACGACTATTTGTAAAAGTAAGAAACTTATCCCGTTCATCAACGTTAGAGAGAACAATTGAATTTAACCAATAATTTGATGCGGCTCCCAAAGGTTCTGATACAAACTCTTGACCCCTTTCGGCAAACCAATTTCTATACTGATGGGCAAGATTTCTCTTTTTGTTTACAAAGGTGGGTAACTGCTCGATTTGAGCACATCCTAAAGCAGCATTTATGTTAGGCAACCGGTAGTTGTATCCAATTTCATCATGCAGAAAAAGCCACGGATGTGGCTGTTTTGCGGTTGTTGTTAGATGCTTTGCACGTCGTGCAATTTCTTTGTCATCTGTCAGTAATGCACCGCCACCACCGGTAGTAATAATCTTATTACCGTTAAAACTAAGTATTCCTATCTGTCCGATGCGCCCAGTATGCGTGCCGCTTGTAAAACTACCTAGCGATTCTGCAGCATCTTCTACCACTGAAATATTATAGGCCTTGCAAATTTCTTGTATCTCTTGAACCCGTGCAGGATGACCCAAGTTGTGTATCGGGATGCATGCTCGAATTACCCGATCAGACTTCTTATTCCAACACAAGTGATCATCCCTTACCTCTGCACAGTCTTCTAAAAACATCGACAAACTTTCTGGAGATAGCCCTAGAGTTTCCCATTCAACGTCAACAAATACTGGTTGCGCGCCACAATAATGAACTGCATTGCATGTTGCTACAAATGTTAGTGGTGAAGTTATAACCTCATCTTCTGGTTGAACTCCACTCATCATCAACGCAACGTGCAACGCTGCTGTTCCATTTATTGTAGCTACTACGTACTTAGCACCAGTGTACTTAGACAGTCTGCTTTCAAATTCATCAACATACTGGCCTACAGATGATACAAAAGTAGAATCTAGTGTATCTAGAACGTAGCTACGTTCCATGTCTCCAAAACAGGGAGCATGAAGTGGAATGAAGTCTTCCGTATTATAGATGTCTTGGACAAATTCAATAAAATCATTGCAGTACAACTGTGACTTCATTGTGCGGTTGCACCACCACCATCAAACACATATTCACGATACCAATCAAAAGTCTTCTCAATTCCCTGCTCTAGACCAATTTGTGCTTCGTACCCAAGGAGGCCTCTTGACCGACTCATGTTTGGAGCTCGTCTATGCGGAGAACCTGATGTTGGTGCCATAGGTTTAATGATTAAATTCTTACCGATTAAATCAATACAAATTTGTGCCAGATCTCTCATTGCTACTTCTGGTCCCTGGACACCAAGATTCAGAGTTTCTTGGTCGCATGCGTCTGTATTCAGCATTCTTTTCAACATTTCGACTGCATCGTCAATGTAACAAAACGATCTACAATGGTCGACAGAATAGACTTCAAGAGGTTGAGGCGATTGTATATCCCAAACTTTCATAAGCAATTCCGGAATCACGTGAGCCATACCCATGCGAGGACCATAGATATTGTGTGGTCTAAAGATTGTAAATGGTACACCAGAGTGCTGGCACATTACCTCTCCAACAATCTTCGATAGCATATAGGTTGTCCGCGGACAGCTTAAGCCGGAAAGAACAATATTTGCCCCCTCAACCGTTGGGATCTCCAAACCATATTTCTCCAACGTGCCAGCATAGACTTCACTTGTAGACGCAAATAGTAGTCTGTTTAGATTGCTCTGTCTTCTCGCCAAACAAATCACGTTCTGTATCATTCGTATATTGGAATCCATAACCTCATATGGCCTATTCAGAACATGCCTCACGCCAACAATCCCTGCTAGGTGATAAATGGCGTGGTAACCGCTACCAAGAGTCATCATAGATTCCCGGTCGCTAAGGTCTAGTGGAATAAAGGACACATTTTCTTGAGAAACCAATGTTTCTAGATCCAAATCCGTGATTCCACGCGTAAAGTTATCCACTAAATCAACTTTGTACTCATTACTTGCCAAGTGCCGGGCAAGATGCAGGCCAATAAAACCAGCGCCTCCTGTAATTAGAACACGATTGCTCATAGGCCATTACCTCGACCTATAGTCTCAACAATCACACCAGACTCACGACAGATACGTCTTTGATTTTCACTCATAATATTTACTGCGTCCAAAACCACTGGCCGGTTACCTTTCAGCCATGACGATACGTCAAGCTCATAGAATTGACTGTGTGCAGTCGCAAATACTACTGCCTCATACTCATCTGTATCTGGGAAATCTGGTAATAGTGGTTGCTCCATTTCAGACCAATAGCTCAAGAACGGGTCAAAACACATTACATGTGCTCCTCGGGCTTTCAAAGTACGAACCAATAACTCTGAAGGCGAGAATCGACTATCCCCTATATCTCCTTTGTAGCTCACTCCCATAACCAGTATATTTTTCTTTTCTAGTTCGTTGTTCATAAGACTAGAAAGGCGCCGAACAGCATGCAGAGGCATTTTTTGGTTTACTTCCATAGCCAGTTTTGAAAAGACAAATTCAGGGCCATCAATATTGAATAAACTACCTAGTGAGGCTAGGGCAAATAATGGATCTTTGGTTAAACAATAACCTCCCACTCCAAGGCCTGGAAGTCGAATATTTGAGTGAGTTGGCCTTACTCGAACCGCGTCAACTATTTCGTATAAATCTATGCCAATTAGCTCGGAATATTTTGTCCATTCATCAATAAATGCGATATTTACAGCTCGATAAGTATTTTCCAATACTTTAGTAGCCTCGGAAGCTGTCATGGATGCCAGACGCTTAAGTGGATACTTGTCTACGTTTATTAGGGTACTTAAGAACTCTTCACATATATCCGCTGCGCGGTTAGTCCTACCCGCATATACCCGCCAATAATTAACCAGAGAATCATAATATCCAATTCCAGGCATAACGCGCTCGAAAGAGTGAGCTAGATAAACTGAATCTTTGTCTATTTCTCGTTTTTTCAGTTCATCGCAGATTATTGGCCAAATTACTTTTTCACAGGTTCCGGGCGGAACTGTTGTCTCAATCAAAATCAACGCTCCAGGCTTAATCTTGCGGGCAACAGTCCGGATGGCAAGTCCAAACCCTGACATATCCAACTGAATGTCTCCATCTACAAGTGCGACATCTAAAGGTAAATCTACAATAACAATATCTGCCAATTCATAAGTTGATTCGTCTGTGGTCGCGACCAGATTTCCAACTTTCTTCGCTTCTAAGAAAGCTGTGACCATTTTCTGGTCTGCTGTATTGAAAGGTAAAGTTCCGCTATTTACTGCATCAATCTTCTTCAATCCCTCCTCAGTAGGTAGATCAACTCCGGTAACAAAATACTTTGTATTCCCTTTCGCAGTCTTAACATTAGACAGCGCAATGGCCATAGCTAGACCAACGAATCCTAGGCCTTGAATACAAACCTGTTTCACTACCTAATTCCTATCAAACGCTTATTAATAAAGACAATATGTTTACCCGAAACGCAGAATCTACTCATGAAACTCAAATGATTAAAGAATCTAGTTCTCGCATCCTGATTGTCCTCTATATTCTGGATAATCTAAGAGCTTCGACCAGCAAATTTTGCCAGGTATTTTCACCAAAGAGACTGGTATTCCCAACCGCCGACCTTCTATTCCTACACTACTGTAGGTCACATAAATTCGACCTACAATTGCCAGTAACTGTTCTATTGGTTTGTCAACAATTATTAGATTCGAGATAGCAGGTATCGCATCTAGGTATCGCTTATCCGACCTTGGATGAGGCTTCAGATAAAATGTTCTGTCTTTTTGTTCTTTCACCAATGGAAGAAGTGTTTTAACTAGTAAGTCCCCATCATGTAGTCCTGTCGCTATCAATGCATACTCCTCTTGGCATGTGGGTTCAATACCATCCAAATAGGAGAGCCGATATACTTTTTTCAACATCTCTACATTTTGATAGCCATTATGCTTATATATATCAGAACATAACTCATCTTCGGCTAGTACGCGATCGGGTATGGGGCAGTGCTCAATGTAAGGAGGCCTGGCTCTTGCTTCGCCGTCAGCTAGAAAATAGTTAATGAATCGCCAAGAGTAATCCCCATGATTAAATCCGGTTCGACATATTTTTTGATCTAAATTCGCCACAACCGCTGATATCATTCTACCAAAAGAAAACTCGAAGTTAACATATACAAGTTCCCGCATATTCGAAGTTTTTATTGCCTTTTTGAACGCTCCAGATATTAAAACTAATCTTGTGATTCGACTCATAGAGTGTATGAGTTCTTGCTTAATAAAACTCGAAATATCGATATCCAAAAACTGATAGGTTTGATCTCTTTGAGAGTACAGAAACTTGTAACAACGACATAACCAAAGAAACCCAACGAATACATCAATAAATCGTAGATAACGATCAACTAATAAAAAGGATCTGCTCGGTAGTCTCCTAGCATATTTGAAATAAGTAATCGGGGATACCTGCTGTTGCATTCCGTCCGCGATAATTGTGACCAAATAATTATCTTTTTCTCCCGCATGTGCTCCATATCGAATATCCGTAAGGTTGCTTTTGAATGTCTGTGGATAGTATGACAAATAGTACTTTTGAGATTCTGACATACTCTTAAAGTCCTTAATTGGCATACACCAATTAATAACCACAACCAGCATAACCTCTAGAAAATATTTTGCGTCCGCCATCAGTCGTCGGCCTACACTGATTTTTAAGGGCCGGGCGCGGCTGTATTTGATAATTGCTTTAGGGTAAAGACTTTTAATCGCACGGGTGAATGCTCTATCCAGCCCAATCAATTCAAAAACATCTATGTCGACATCCCGTAATTTCTTTTGTATAAGTAAGATGTTTGCTAATGATTCATAGGTATCGAATAACTCACTTCTTTTGTTCGACAAGTCTGATAGAAAAAATAGAGACATTCCATCTTTGATGAGGTTATTTTTTATGAACAATGAATTAAGCGAGTAGATCCACTCTACATAGTTATCCCTAATTGACAGTGTGATTTCGTCTAAGCTTTCACTATTATTTATATTTATAAATCTGTCTCCGAGTATCTTGCCAACGCCAATTTGGTAACAATATGTAGTCTGATCGTCAGTCTTCAGATATAAGTCGATATCTCCACGATAAATAACTACCTTGGCCATGTTAGTTTCTTATCAGGAATATCGTAAACGAAAAGCAGGAGATTTCTAAACAGGCACCATGCATAAGTGCGATTACACCAAATATTGTTACAGATCCTATATTGAAACAGTGCTTCGTCGATTATAGGACTGTTACAGCAACACTAATGGCTACGATTTTTATAATTTGAGAAACTCTTTTCTTGAACAATTTATAGATCAAGCACTAAGCAAATTAGTTATGAGTGTGTACTCGCTACCCTCCACATTGTACTCACCTATTCATCGTTTTGTAGTTGATGTACTTCTTCCACGATTTCTAGGATACCTTGACCAAGATCAATAAATTCCTGGGATACAAGTTTCCGTGACTGTTTGGGTGTGTATCGATATGGCGTCATACTATAGTGGTAGGTACTTTTATCAGTCTCAACGTAGTCAACAACTTTCTGACTACCCGCAATTTCAAAAATCATCTCTATTAATTCATTAGAATTCAACACTTGGGTGCCAGTTATTATTATTGCTTGGTTTCTGTACTGATCATCTAGGACCTCAACAGAAAGCCGAGCTGCATCCTGGACGTGTACATATTCTCGCCGCTCTCGTCCTGTACCATCGTATTTAAGCCTACCTTCTTTAACAACTTGTCTAACATACCCTCTCAAACCATTCCAATCTTGGGCCCTAGGACCATAAAGAGAACCATATCTCAGTAAGGTGTATTCCAACCCAAATTTTTCATAGTACGCTTCAATTAGTGTCTCAGCTGATTGCTTTGTCGCTCGATAAAATGACCCATAGGGGCTATAGACGTACATGGTAGACGCATACACAAAACGTCCAACATTTAACTTCGATACAACATCTAATACTGAGGCAGTCCCCATTATGTTTAAGTTGATTGCATCTAAAGGGCGATCACTTGCCTCATTAATATCGGAGATACCAGCGAAGTGATAAACAATATCAGTATCCTTCAGGGCACAATTAAGAGCATCTACATCAAGAATATCTCCTTCAACCATATTCTGGTCGGGTCGCAGCCAAGGAGATAGTCTCGTGTCGAATATCGTTACGTTATATCCTTGCTTACTCAACTCATCCGCTGTATGACTACCAATAAATCCGGAACCACCTATTACAACAACTCTTTTCATTATAAGTTCAATCTCTGTTCGCTCTGACTTTGAATTAGATATTCTTCTTCAGGCACCAGACTAACAAGTGGCGCGCCATTTGCCAGCCTAACTGCCTCCTCTACTGCTTCTATTTCCATAGCTACACGACAATCTTGAGACATCGACCCCATGTGTGCAGTAAGGATGCAGCGATCTATTTGAGCTAAGGGACCGTCATAGGGCTCTTGTTCAAATACGTCAAGCGCGACACCAGAAAGATGCCCTGTCCTCAGAACGCTTTCTAGGTCTTTTTCGTTAACGATGCCTCCTCTCGATGTATTTACTAAACATGCCCCTGGTTTCATGTTTTCTAATTCTTTCTCTGCGATCATATTTAATGTTGTGGCGGTCAGTGGTACGTGTAATGATATTACATCTGCATATTTGTAAATCTCATTTTTTTCGCACCACTCTACACTTTCTGACCTAAATGTTTTTAGCACTGCTTCGTTAATGTCATTAATTAATATTTTTTTACAACCAAGGTTCAGCAAGTGACTAACAACTAACTTTCCTATTCTGCCAACACCGACTATCCCAACTACAGAATCGCATATTCTCTTCCCAAAATGCCGGTGCCACACACCGGACTTGATTCCAATATTAGACAATTGAACATGTCTCATTAATGACAACATCAATGCAATAGTCAGCTCTGCCACTGCTGGAGATGGAGCATCTGGAGTGTAAGACACTTCTATATTCCGTTCTCTGGCAGCCCAGAGATCTACACTATCTAAACCTATACCGACTCTAGAAATTAATTTTAGTTCAGAGGCCTTATCTAACACCAAATCCGTTATCTTTTCCGTACCAGCAATTAGTATTTGATGCCCTGGTATTAAATCAGCCAACTCTAATTCGGTGAGTTTACGACCAATTGGATTGATATTAACCTCTATTCCCGCAGCGTTTAATAGTTGCAGCGGCTTGGTATCAATTTTTCCAAAAGGTACTGTAGTAATAAGTGCCTTCACATCTTCCCCGGATTCTTAGGAAATCTAAACCACCACACGATTGTGATTGAATGCAATCTATTAATCTACAACGGTGGCGGCCAGCGCAACCAACTTAATGTTTAGCAGACGTTTCTGTGTTGCATATCGTAGACAACCTGCTTGCAAATCCACGGCCGTTTTGTTTCAGTCGTACAAATGTCTAAGGTCGTCATTTTCCATAATTGACTCAACAAATAACCGACGTGACTCAGTATCAACACTATAAGAAACAGTATCTATTTCTACCATCCGAACAACCCCATCGTTTTCTACAATCCGCAACATATCGATCGACTCACTTCTTTCTAGAGCTGTTTCTGCCATAGAATTAAATTCAATTAAATAGTCTCTTCTATAAGGGATTATGCAGACTTGTTTATACATAGGCGAGTCCAATACACCTCGGGTCTGGGAGGGTATCGGTGATCTAGAAAAATAGATTGCGTTATTACTAGCATTGACAACAACCTTAATTTCATTTGGATCCTCAAAATCCTCTATGCCGTCCATCTTTGCCATTAGATTGACAACATTAACTGAAACATCTGAAAACGGCTCTATCGACTTGCTAATCATTGATGGTGTAACTAGTGGCTCATCTCCTTGGACCATAACTACGATATCTACTTTTTCACCCAAGTCTGATTCTATTTTCAGCATAGCTTCGGCTGTTCGGTCTGATGCCCTTTCATGAGTATTTGCTGTCATAACAGCACTGCCACCGATTGAGGTTATATAGTCGTAGATTTCCTGATCACAGGTAGCAACATAAGTGCCGGAAAGCTCGTCACACATCTGTGTTCTATAAAAGCAATGACCTACCATAGGAACTCCACAAATTTTTGCCAATGGCTTTCCTGGGAATCTCGATGACCCCATGCGAGCTGGAATTATCGCGATAGCCTTCATTTACGCACCTTTTTTATTGCAGCCAAGCCAGTTCGACAACTTACGTCTACCATACGAATGTCAAGACTGTAGGCAATAAACTCATTTCCTTCTTCAACAAGTCTCACCAATTCCGCGGGATTAGGTTCAATCAAATGAACACCACCCGGTACTTTTAATCGTTCTGCAGTTGCCCTAATCCTATTCATTGCCTCAAGGAATTTTGGATCTTCAAATTCACCAGGAATTCCCATTGATCCAGACAGATCATACGGGCCGACGATATAGGCATCGACGCCATCCGTAGTTAGAATTTCTTCCAAATTATTTACTGCGTCTATGTGCTCGACTTGCACAACTACAATTGCTTCACTTTCTTGCCAGCTTCTGTACGTTTCGAAACTACTTCCATACCCTTGAGCCCTAGCAAGACCGACTCCCCGTTTACCGACAGGTGGATACCTAACAGCGGCTACTGCGGCTCTAGCATCACCACCTGAACATACCATGGGAACAACTACACCGTGCGCACCAGCATCCATGACCCTCTTAATTTGTTCAGAACTGTTTGACGTTAACCTCACTAGTGGTATAACACCTTTGAGTTCTATTATTCTAATTAGATCCTCGGCTTCTCTGATTGTTATTGTGCTGTGCTCTAAATCAACTGTCAGCCAATCGAATCCAGTTTCTGCCATTATCTCTGCTATAGCTGGATGACCAAGAGTTATCCAGGAACCTATAGATGTTGTATCAAATAAATGCTGTTTGGACATTATCTTACCTCACTGGTGATAACCGTCAGTTGAATAGTGTATTTACTAACGCTGGCCACACTCCATCAACATTATCTTTTCTGATTGCATAATCTTTCAAATTAAGATTCGACCACGAATTGCCTTCTTCCATAAACGAATTTAGCACGTCGTTAATTTGGCCATTTAATGCTTCACATAGATCTATAGTTCTATAATGACATCGCTTTCGAAGTAATTCGGTGTACCTCGAACCCATATTCCTTAAGCCGATATCGAAAAATATTACAGGCTTATCGGAAAATACTGCAATTGATGCTGCAGTCGAGTAATAATCAAGAATTAGTAGATCATATTTACCGATACAATCCTCCAACCAACTGTTCTCTACTCTCACGCCAAGCTCTACTTTAATTGACTTAGGATGATTTTTGATTGTCAGGTTTGGTATAGAAGATACCAAGTGTTTTTGCCAATACTTGTAGAGACTATCTTCTAAGCCGCGAAATGGACCATAATGATTGTTGCCGGAGTACATGGTTGGAATATATAGGCTACGACAACTCTCAACCTCAACCGCAGTAATATCTGGATTCTCCCGATACAGTCTTTTGATAGTCCGAGAAGATCTACGAAGTATCTGATGCGGTTTAATTAGTGGTTTGTTAAATTCATACCCATTTTTTTGTTCACCGTAATCCAACAAAATTGAACACATCCCTAGATCAGCATAACCAAATAAGGGTTCGTTAAAAACGGTATTCGTTATTTCGCCGTGAGTAAAACCAAGGACAGGTTTATCTTGGATTAAGTAGTTCGCAGCGAGTTTCCTATTCTGAAGCAGCGCGCGAGTACCTACGACCAATGCCTTACTTTTCGTTCGGGCCTGGTCGGCAGTAGCGTGTATCTCTATATATCTCTTCCAATTTTCTAGCAAAACATCTGGATTCGTGATGTCATATTCTTTAGAACACTCAAGAATTGTATTACTTAACATATCTAACTGCAGATGATAACGGGGAAGATAAGCCCGATCGAATGGTTGATAAGCCGTAAATAAAGAGAACCATTTCGTTAACAGAGTAGCGTCTGCACGTCCTAGGGGTATGGCTTCGCCAGCGGCTAAAGGTACAACCGGAACCTGTCGTAGCCGTTGCCTTAGAGAAGCAACTCTCGATCGACCAATGAAGTCACTAACTGGAAAAGGCTTAACTGCATAGTCTCTGTTTACGTACGGAAAGCAAGCATCTTGGTTATACTTGTTGATAGACTCTCTCTGTATCACGATACCAGTAAAGTGGATCATAAGATCGTGAAAAAATATTCCGATTACATTGCCGTATGGTCCGCAATCGTCGGCTACATTCTTGAAGATCGTTCGGAAGTATCTATATATCTCAATTGATACCGCGTTGATCTCAATGTAGCGTCGTGATGCAGCTATGAATTGATCTTGGAGCAAATTAATAACAAATCAGCAGTAGAGATTTATTGTTCATTTTTAGCACAACCATCCTTACACTGATTGACGGACAATTCGCCCCGACTAAATTTCCAAAGCGCTTGTTCAATTTTTCTTGTTATACCATCATTGAACTAGGTCTTTGCTAGATATTCTGGCCGGAGTATATCGAATAGATTCTCGTCTAAATATTGTCCGTCCTTATATGCTGATTCACGTAGCGTACCGACTAGAGTCATACCCAGTTTCTTTGCTAAGGAATTCATCGCGATGTTTGTACCATACGTCCCGCAATAGATTCGGTGAAGATTAAGTGACGTAAAGCCATGCTCTAATATCAATTTACCTGCTCGAATACCAATTCCTTTTCCCCTTGCCGTTGACGCCCCAACTAAAATGGCAAATTTAGCAGAGTGCGAAAACCAACATATTTCGAGAAGAGAAATATTACCTATATGTTTACCACTATCCTTCTCAACAATAGCAAGTATCACATCATTTTTCGATACTCTTGCATTTTGAATGTACTCCCTTGCTTCATCACGAGAATACGGAAATCGATGATGACTGTTACCTTTCGAAGTTTCCATATCATTTAGCCAATTGGGATAATCGCCTTCTGCGTCACTTAACTCCAATGGCCTGAGAATAATTTCACCGTCTTCAAGAAATTTCACGATTCACCCTGTGACTTTAATAACAATTTGAATAAGTTGCTCAATATCTCGTTTTTTTTGCGGAAAGCGGATATGTTCATTAATTATCATGGTTTTTTGATGAAGCAACTCGGCTACCGAACAAGTGCCTTTTTCATATCTAGCCGTATGGCCTCGGTTTTCTGGTGCTGAAAATGGATACGAGTGCTTAAAAAGTGATTGCTGTTGATACAAAGGCTGCAGGTAAAGTGGTTCTACGTATCCCTGATAAAATTGCGCGCCTTCCGCGTTCAATGCAGCAACAAATTCTTCCCGCTCTACCCTCGCAATTCCAGACTCATATCTAAGTGGATACACATAGTAAGTGCTATAGCACCCCGGACGTCCTGATAGTGGATGTAGAAATGGATGATTATCTAGTCCACGTGAAAATGCCTCAACTAAATCGAGTCTATGGTCATTAAGTTTGTTGATCTTTTTCAGTTGCTCACGCGCAATAGCTGCTTGTAATTCGGTTAACCTGAAATTAAATCCAAATATGTTTACTACATTTTCATATTTTGCCGGCCCAACCACGGCTTCGCCGTGATTTCGAATTAGTGCCAAACGATATGCAAGTTCTTCGTCATCAGTAATACAGATTCCACCTTCACCAGTTTGAATTGATTTGTTTACATTCAGACTAAATACTCCAATCGCGCCGAATGTACCTACATACTTATTGTTATATTTCGCACCGTGTGCTTGAGCACAGTCTTCTATTACCTTTAAATTATGCTGTTTGGCTAATACCATGATTTTGTCCATATCAGCAGGTATACCAAACTGATGCACCACCAGTATGGCTTTAGTTCTGTTGGATAGTGCCCGTTCTATAGACTTCACATCCATACAGCCTGTTTCTTTTTCAACATCCGAAAAAACTGGAATTGCACCAAACAACAGCGGTGCCATTGCACAAGCTGTCATCGTATATGGAGACACTATAACCTCATCACCATAACCAACCCCTATCGCACCAATAGCCGCATAAAGTCCTGACGTTGCACTATTTACTGATATTGAGTGCTTACACCCATAATATTCACTCCATTCCCTTTCCAAACCCTGCACTTCAGGGCCTCCATAAAATGAAAAAGGTGCGTCGGGAGTATGCGAACCTTCAAACTTTGATAAATAGCCACTATCAAGAACCCTTATAACCGCATCCTTCTCCTCATCCCCAGTAGTAAAGTTATCCAGCCACGGCGCTGTCCTAACAGGTTGACCACCATTTAATGCCAAGTTAGATCTTTTAAGGTCTAGGTACATGAACTTACCTGCCAAATACTTCTTAGGCTAGCTGCAACATCTCTGAGTAGGTAACCATTTAAAGTTTCAATATCACCAGTCTTTAGGTAGCTTGATAGTATGTCCATAGCGCGCATCATCGGCGACTTCCCATTCATCGATAATTCCATACTTTTGGGCACTAGCACTCTTTCTCCCACTGAATTCTCTATACACGCCTCCCAAATATATTCCTGTTCAAAATTACGCACGATTAATCGCCCGGTACTAAACCGGAATTCTAAATCAAATATTTGATAATGCTTGTCATCCCATCCCTGAAACAATACTGATCCGTTGTTAGTCTCTAATTTAGCTTTTATTGTTAGAGTAGGATCGTCTATATATCGACTGGCGATTCGCTCGATAATATTTGGACAAACAATTTCTATCGAAAATAGATATCGTATGATATCAACTAAGTGCACACCGCTATGCACCCAACCACCGTAATATGAGCAATCAATACCTAACAGCTCACCGAGTCGACCGGCTTCATACTTTTCTTTAACTGCTGCATACAACGAGTGAAATCGGCGACTCTGATTAACAACTATTGGGATGTTGGCACTATCAGATATTTCAAGCAGTGATTCCAGTTCCCTACTATTTTGGCAAGCTGGCTTTTCTAGAAAGATAAGTTTTGGGGAAACATCTACACTTCCTAGTATCAAAGATGCTATCGCATAGTGGGTATCATCAGGCGTTGTAATAGATATGATGTCTGGGTGAACAGCATCTAATACAGTTACAAGATTAGTATCAAAGTGTATAACTTTTTGTAACTCGGCAAACCGCTCGACCGTTTTCTTATTGCAATCGACGCATCCGGACAAATCAAACATGTCATGGTTGTGATAGCCTGCTGCGTGACTAACAATTGAATCGGATGTTCCTGTGTCATCATATAGCCCTGCAATTGTTCCACACCCTACTATTACCGCTGTATACATTACTATTCTCGATATTTTTCCCAGCGTCGTGGTATGTGCCTATTAATGTTGGAAATTTCGGGATTACCATCCATAAATTCTATTATTTCCTCCAACGTAAAATCAGCTCGCCCCGAGAAGTGCTCTATCACTCGAGAAATAACTAGGAAATCTTCACTTGTATCTACTTCTAATTCGAGATCAGGTCTATGGTGTCTCGCTGGAGCCTCTATGTTGGTGATTTTATATATATCTGGATTCTGCCGAATGAACAATGTGCCATGTTCTCTCTTGGGATCACTTCGTGGTAAGCGATCTGAAGAATCGGAAAGCGCCTTTTTACTAAACACTTCTACTTCCATTCCTGGTGGATAGGTTGTTTTCAGATCATTGCCAACATAATCGTATCCTGGATTCTTTACATAGTAATCTACTACTTGATCAATAACTTCAGGATCGATTAGAGGACCATCGCCAAATACTTCTACTCCAACGGTTGCACCCATTGAATTGAGCGATTGTAGGGTTCTATCTAGAACATCTGTTTCTGAGCCTCGAAAGCATGCCACTCCTTCTTTTCGGCAAAATTCCTCTATTACATCATTTTCGACAGCTGTTGATGTTGCTATGATAATTCCATCAAGGGTTTTCGATAGTCTTAATCTATCTAACAGATACGCTAACAAAGGCCTACTACGTACTAACCGCATTACCTTTCCAGGTAATCTACTAGACCCCATACGAACTTGCACAGAGGCTATTGTCTTCACGAAAACCCCTTTCGATCAATAAAGTACTGGTTGTTATTGTTGCCGATAATCTGTGAATTAGTAACTTACAAACTCCTCTATAACCTCACATACCAACTTCGCTGAATCTGTACGAGCAAAGTCCGGTGTTAGAACACATTCTTTCTTTTCGCTCGTTCTAGTTCTTTTAAACCACAATTTAAGATCATCAGTATTGTGATAACAAGGAATGAGGCCCTTTCGAACTGCAGTACAACTTATTTTTCCATACGCATCTGGTTGATAAGATACTGTTGGCGTACCCAAAAGGGCTGCCTCGAGTAATCCCATCGACTTTGTTCCTATTACGATATCACTCCACCAACAAAGATTCTGTAACTCCTCATTTTCAATAACTAACCAATGTATATTTTCATTACTGATGGGCAGACATACGTTGGATTCGAATCTTGGATGAGGCTTTTCGAACACAGTACAACAAGGGTATTGGTCTAAGAGAGCTTGCTGAATATCGCTCCGTATATATTTTTCGTCATAGTGCGAAATATTTTCAGATCTATTGTTATCAGAGGATACTCCTGGACGTCGATCTGATAGCTCCTCACTTATGTATGTGACGAACGGTCGAGGGTAGGTCCGATCAAATTCATTAATACGAGATAAATCGTTGCTATGATACGCCTCTCTTTTTTTTACCAGGCTAGACAAAGCTGGACTTCCGGTAATTCGTAGACACTCGGCAGGCAAGCCTTCCGCAACTGCCTCTTTCATCGCCTGCTCGTCTGGGCAACAGACTACGTCGGGCAAATAAACAAGGTCTCCTGATTCGTCAGCATAGTTTGCTCGATAGTCGTACCACTCATCAACAATTGATACTGTCGAACAACCAAATGAGCGTGCTGCGGCAATGATATATCTTTCTAGTGAATCCTTATCTATGCCACGCCCACATAGCACGATGTCTGGTTTGGTTTCTTGCAGAATCTGCGCTGCATCCGATTCATCCAAGGATGAGAAATGCCTCCAAATCGGTATCCCTGATCTTTCGAATATGGTAAGAGCCCCGTTTCCAGACAGAACCTTAAATCGGAATAACTCAGGAAACTCCTCTAATACAGCTACCAAGTTGCGAGCACCTCCCGCCTCGGTAGCACAAACTAGAACATCTAATTCATTCACACCCAACTTCCCCTACTCCTTAACTAAGAGAATATCATCTAAGATCAAACAATCTATATTAGTAGACTGGTAACAGTGAATTGCTTGTTTAGGAGTGTTTACTATGGGTTGGCCTTTGACATTGAACGAGGTATTCAACAATACGGGGCAACCAGTAAGCTCTTGGAAGGAACACAACAAGTCATAGAACCTTGGGTTATTTTCCTTCCTAACTGTTTGAACACGACATGAATTATCCACATGTACAGTTGCTGGTATCTTTTTTCGTGCAAGAAAAGTGGCTTGAGTTGCAATAAGCATGTGAGGGCTTTCTTGTTGGATCTCAAAATAATCTGACGCACGCTCAGACAACACAGCTGGCGCGAATGGACGAAATGATTCACGAAATTTGACCCGACTATTAAGGTAATCCTTCATGCTTGCTGGATACGGCCTAGTCAATATACTTCTGTTACCTAATGCCCGAGGCCCAAACTCTGCCCTACCTTGGAACCAGCCGACAATTTTGCCTTGTTCTAAGTATTTCGCAGTAGACCTAAAAATGTTGTCAGGTGTCTCATAGTCGAGTTCCAATTCTTCCAATAGAGCTATGATCTCATCTTTACTGAAGCCGGAACCAAGATAAAAATTATGTTGTTTCTTTGGCTGTAAATTAGAGCGTTGTTCTGCAGTAGCTAGGTAACAAGCCCCAATAGCAACACCAGCATCTCCACTTGCAGGTTGAACAAATATTTCATCGAAGATTTGTTGTCGTTCGATCTGTCCATTTAGAGAACAGTTCAAAGCTACACCGCCTGACAAACAAAGCTTTCTGAGTTTTGTTTGTTCGCTCGCATAACGTAATTGATCAATTACAACGTCTTGTAAACGTGCCTGCATACCTGCAGCAATATCCATGTGATGCTGTTCGATTTCACCGTCTGTATCACGTTTAGGTCCAAACACATCATAGAAATGGTCACTTACCCAACTATCTCTCTTTTTATGATAGGTAATCCAGTTTTCTTCTACACAATAGTTATAAGCATCCGGCACTGTGATAATTTCTTCAAAAACTTCTTTATAAGTTCGACCTTCTCCTGGCACTTCGTTTGTAGGATCACCATACGTTGCTAACCCCATCACTATTCCTTCATCACAATGGTGCCGCCACCCTAAATAGTACGTAACAGCAGAATAGAGCAATCCTAACGAATCAGGAAAAACCGAACTGCCATGAATAATCTCTATCTTTCCAGACCTACCAATCCCGATCATCCCTGACTGAACTTCACCAATACCATCGTAACTCGAAAGTAGAGCCTCGCTAAATCCACTGGGGTAATACGTGCTTGCAAGATGACAAAGATGATGGTTGAAATAACTTATCCGGCCACCATAGTTTAATTTATTCCTAATCAGCGATTCGATCGCAAAATTTTCCTTAATCTTCTCTATGTCATCGATAATCCTTTCCACTTTTGTAGGATCATTCATAGCAGGCACTAGATACGCTTCTTTTATATGGTAAGTTGGATCAAAAGCAAATCCCACTTCACTAAGATCGGATTGTTTGATCCCGGCTTGTTGGAAACAATCCTTAACTGCATCAACCGGGAATAGTCGGCTGTGTTTATCCCCCGTATAACGCTCTTGCTCGCAAGCTGCTAAAAGCTCACCCTCCCGCATCAAAGCTGCTGATGTATCATGCCCACCATAGTTAAGCCCAAGTACAATGAATTCGCCTGGCATAATATTTGTCCTATCTAAAACCTTCTCTCAAAGATAAGTACAAATAAATAATACTTATTTTACAAATTGAATCACACATTGATACTAGTCTCGAAACTGGTTGTCAACAACAAATCAGTTGGGTAGTTGGTAGGTTTCTATTAGATCCTGAGATCTTAATATTGCGATCATCTCTTTGAGGTCCCTAAAACGATGACCACTTTGCTCGGCAATACTTACCAAGTCGGTGTCGCCATCTGCGAGAAACATCACCCAAGTTAGCAAATCAATATTTTCGACTTCTTTATGATCAAGTTTAAAAGACGAAGACTTTTGATTAATCGCCCCGCCAGTAGTCGGGTAAAGCCCACGAGAACTCAACTGTGGCTCGCCAAACGGCACCTTTGATTTAATCAGTTCATTATTATCTAAAATTTCAATCGCGTGTTGATACACTCTAATTGCCTCTAGTATTTGTGCACCATTAACCAGATCAAGATTGTCCAGCGAAGTATGATATTCGGAATATTCATAATACTTATCCTTGGTTATGGTAGTTACCGGAATTCGAAAACCTGGAGATGAATACTGTCGCTCATCACTTCCATCCGGTGTAAAAGGGTATCGAACTGGCTCAATTTCTTGATCTCTGAAAGCAAGTCGCACAGCCCTATCGACTAGATGATTTCCGACAAAGCTTTCTTTATGCCCCAACCTTCCCTTGCCTCCACAACATGAAATTACGAATCCCCCCAGGAGATTTTTCATGATTTGTTCGTTATGATTCAAATACGCGATGGCGCCAATCGTTTCCGGAACAAACACAAAGCGCCAACTGTATTCGGGCTTGCCCTCTACGATCATTTGTTTTGCTAAATAAGCAGTGGCCAATACTCCACTGAGATTGTCGTTTGCCATAGATGGATGACATATATACGTGGACACCAAATATTCTTGCCTTTTTTTTCCAGGAATTACAATCTCGCCAATGCTCATTGAGCCGTTATCGTCTATTGTTGAGTCTATGAAAACCTCAAGTTCACCCTTACTTTCTGATAGCGCTAAATTTTGTGCTCCAGTTACACAGAACCCCCAATCTTTCTTGTAATAAGTCGTTCGATATGGAACTGCGTCTGGAAATTGATCTAAATAGTGGAGATTCTTTGCGAGTTGTTCATAATTCATGAATTGATGGACTGGCTCACTATAACCAACCACGTGAAGATTGCATTCACCCCAATCAACCAGCTTTACCCCCATACTATTTTTTATCCAAGCTGACCTAATTGACCATTCACCCGGAATAGTCCAATCATATACTTTAGTTTGGGAGGGGTATTCCTCAATACTGATTGGAACTAATTCTTGAAGAACTCGGAGTGTTTCTCGATTCCCACTACCCATAATACTGCGGGAAATTGGGAACAATCTCTTTAGATATTCGTCAATATTTTCCGGTTGCAATGGTGTAGTGATCAATTCAGCATATCCCAAGTTATGATGTCGTCTTCTTCTATAGTCACAGCTGCTATACGTCCCACTACTTCATCGATGTATTTCGGGCTAACACCATGAGCCGGCCTTTTCCAGGTTAGGTCTGCTTCAGAAACTGACGACCCTTGCGTGATTCGGCGCCTGGCCACCAGGCTACGTCTCGCATTTAATCGTGCCGACTGTTCTATATCGAGTATATCTTTTTCTTCTTGACCTATGATCGCTTGAACGGCTCCAATTCTAGTAAAAAATGTTCTCAAATCAGTCTTGTCCATCGCATGATAATGATCATTTCCTTGCAACGATTTATCATGTGTAAAGTGCTTCTCAATAATCTGAGCTCCAAGTAGGGTAGCTATTTCTAGATTTTTCATATCACCGGGCATCGTGTGGTCAGAGTAGCCAACTATTACATTCGGAAATTGCTTCCTTAACCCTAGAATCATCCCAAGATTTGAATCACTATCCATGGTTGGATAGTTCAAGACACAATGCAACAGTGCAACGGGTATTTTTTCCAAACCTATCCACTCGAGGGCCTCAGAAATCTCGTCACTTCTAGACGCACCGGTCGATAAGATTACTGGCTTCCCATAAGCAGCGATATTTTTAATGAATGGTTTATTCGTTATATCTGATGAAGAAATCTTAAACACATCAACCAAATCAGAAAGAAAATTGGCTGACTCGAGGTCAAAAGGTGTGCTCATAAATTCGATATCGACAATGTCACAGTGTTTTTTTAATTCTTCAAATTCCGGCTTCCAAAACTTGTCGTATTTAGAAAATAGTTCAAATTGGCTTTTTGTGGGTTCCTTAGTAGTATCCCAATAAGATGGTGAGTTTTTTGAGGCGAGCATTCCTGCTTTATAGGTTTGGAACTTTATAGCATTTGCACCTGCCTCCGCAGCTTCGTCGATGAGTCTTCGTGCAATTCCCATATCACCTTCATGATTGACGCCAGCTTCAGCAATTACATAGGGTGGGGTCAGGATTGAGCTATTCCGCTGTGCCCCATAGAAAATATCATTTATTTTCATTTTGATGATTAGTGCAATCGAATTACTCTACGTTCGTAAATACGCTTACTCAATATATTGCCTACTCGACCGAATAACAATTTTAGGATTCATTATTCTTTTATCGACCAACTTTACTTAGGATTTGCAATCCGAAAGCACTATTCGACACCACACAGAACATATTTTAGCCACGGTACTGAATTTATTTTCTATCTATACACTTTTCAAATATTTTATCTAATAGACGTTGCTTATTCCCAAGAAAACAGAATTTCTCCAGCCTTGAAAATAACGTATAACGAAATTGGTTATTGATAATCAGATTCTCAAGCAGTATAGGTACTTTTTCTAGCGACATACCCTCTACATAAGGTTCCATTTTTATGAATCCATTCTGTTCTCGGGCAAATGAATGAGTTTCTTCCCGCTCATGCTGAGGTATTACTATCCCTGGGATATTCATGTGGGCTAGCTCATACACTGTTCTACCATTCGATGTTATAGCAATATCGACGCTCTCCATAACTCTTGAAATAACACCTGTAGCATGCGTCAAAGAAACTCCTGACGTTTCGGACACCATCTTTTCAAGGTGTGTGAATCCCCTATAGCCAGGGCCAGTCACAATTCGTACAAATACTTGGTATTTCTTACAAATATCCTTGATCCTTTCATAAACTATTCGAGATAGATCATGTTGATCAGTCCCACCGAATGTTAATATCACCTCAGACACAGAATTTCTAAAATTGTTGGGTTGCGCTTTCTCGAATTCTTCTCTAACAAAAAAATGTTCATAGCCCCAAAGAATATTTTTCCCACTTAGTATGGAGTAATCATAAAGCTCATTCACAGTTAGATCAGCAACGTTGGCACCAGTTCCAAGATCTTCAAAATTTACAACAACAATTCCCTCTTTTTTTAAATAGTCAATATAAATTGACCCAGTATTTAATACGTCATTGACGACTAAGTCCGGGTTCAGACTTAGGATTTTATCCGCCATTTCCTCCGTATCGTATACACCTAGCCAATAGGCCGATCCAACGAGATTTTTTACTGCTGGCTCACTATCAATGTCGCACACAAATAAGATATCTTGATTGACCATCCCATGAGCTAGAGATAAAGAGCGGTAGATATGGCCCATACCTACAACGTTGTTCCCAACTACGCGGAATACTACTTTCACTCTATATTTCCAAATCTAATTAGAGCGACTCTACAACCTCCCGAATAGAAGATTCAACGAACTCAATCTGACCATCGGTAAGGCTGTGCGCAAACGGAATTGATAACATATTGTCGAAGAACAAATCTGTGTTGGGACAAAACGCGTCTCCAAATCCTACAGATTGATAGAAAGGGTATCGATACAAAGGATAGTATTGAACTGCACACTGAATTCCATAGTTGTGAGCTAGTTTTCTAATTATTTGGTCCCTTTTCCCCTCAGATACCTGCGCAACCAATAGGTGGTAATTGTGTCGCTCGGAATCGACACGGTGAAACCGCAGTAAGCTCTGTTCACTTAAACTATCGATAAAATTGATAGCTCGTTTCCTCTTCTCTACATTAATATGATCGACTCTCTTAAGAAGCTCGCTAGCTAAGGCGCATTGAATTTCACCTAAACAAAAATTATTAGGCCAGATTTGAGTGCCTTCTAGCATCGGTATCGCAAGATTTCCCATTGCTGGTAACCAATAGTCGTCTCGCTCCATTTCAAAATTACAATGCCCATTGTGGCGCAACATCGGCACAACGTCGACAAATCTATCATTGTTTACTACGATCATTCCACCCTCACCTAGGGTTGTCATGTTTTTTTGATCGTGAAAAGAAAATACTGCTATGTCTCCAAAAGTGCCCACTTTTCTTTCCGCTACTTTTACACCTATCGCTTGCGCTACATCCTCAATGACTAACGTATTGTTTGCTTTCGCAAGTTCTACGATTTCTACCATGTCGGCGCCATAACCATAAAGATGGGGAACAACGATCGCTTTGGTCTGACGTGAAATACATTTTTCAAGTTCCTTCGCATCCACTACACCAGTTTCTAAATTAATATCTGCCCAAACAATTTTTGCACCATGCTTTAGAAATGGATATGCGCTGGAAGTAAACGTATGCGCAGGTACAATGACCTCTTCCTCATCTTCGAAACAACATAGTTGCGCTGCAATCTCGAGTGCAGCGGTTGCATTACACACAGCGAAAGAATAGTTTGTCCCAAGATATTCTGAAAAATTCTTTTCGAGTGTTTGTTGATGAACCCCTTGTGTAAGTGACTTCGCATTTCGCATAAGTCTCGTGACGACATCAATTTCTGCATCAGTATAGAAATGGGATCGATTCGAAAATGGAATTCTGTAATCAGCCATAATCATTTATTTAATGGTCCAGTCATTGACTTGCCTGTCCCGGTTACATTTGGGCGAAAATCTGTTTCACCTTTTCACGGGTGAGTATATTTTGAAAGTCTGCGCCTAGAGCATTCGTTAAAGGCTTTTCGTGAACTATGGTGGCCTTGTAGAGACTCTCAAACGCATCTTCAGATAGGTTTGAACAGACATCTTTCGGCACATCAATTTCTTGCTTGTCAGCAAAAACGATAAACTGATCCCGCTCTTCTTTGTAGAACTCGCTCAATGCCATAAGAGCGATGCAATTCGCGATGCCATGATGCAAACCAAGAACCACACTAAGGCCGGCGGAAAAGGGATGGACTACACCGACATAACTTGTTGCTATTGCGCAACCTCCTAGATAAGAAGCCACCATTAAGTTAGCCCTATTGACATCAGACATCATTTCTTCTGATTGGAACACTTGTCGACAGAGGCTCAATGCCTGTGTTGACATCGCGTCTCCAATAACATTCCTATGCGCCCCTCGTAACGATTCAGTACAATGAATATAAGCGTCCATTCCTGTATAAAAATACTGGTCTCTTGGTACGGTTACTGACAGTTCCGGATCTAATAACAATTGATCAAATACAGTGAAATCACTATTCATTCCTAATTTTGCACCAGTTCTCGGGTTTGTCATCACGCAGGTACGAGTCGCCTCTGCCCCAGTACCAGATATTGTAGGAATACCCACTTTGTAGACACCTGGTTGTTTTACCAGGTCCCAACCTTGGTAATCCTCCGCTTTACCGCCGTTGCCAATTAAATTAGAAATTGCTTTAGTTGTATCTAATGTAATCCCGCCTCCAATACCTACAATAGCTCGCGGTATCGTACTTCGTTCCTTGAGAATTTGAGCACATATAGTATCGATTAAGTCCGTCGTGGGTTCCTCTACTGTCGATACAAATATTACTTGATCGAATTCTTCGATGGGGAGTCTATCTATTAGCGACCCATTTACTCGGAAATAGTTATCTACAAAAAATACGGTATGGCCATTTGTCTGGATACACTGAGTATTTAGAATTTCAGCTAATTTACCTAAACAATTCTGTCCGAACATATACCTTGATACATTTCGTACATTATTTACCCCTGTATCCAACACTTTATTCATCTAATTTGTCTCTCAAAGCATCATGATCCATACAGATCTATCTGAGTGCAGCGCACGTAGTTTTCGAACCTATGATATATACTATCTTCCCATCTGATGCCCAAGTTCCAATAAAGCATTTAAATCGAAACCCAGTTGATTTTCAAACAGTAGTATCTGAAATAATGGCTTTGATATCTCAATCTAAGCAGATATGGCTGCAGTCACTGCATTTTATTTTAGTGCGCTCTTCAACACCATCTTATCCTTTTGCATGAGGTGAGGCCCGATGCTACGAGCTCCAATTATAGACTCCACAACGAAGCGAAAAAACGAGATCGCGGCGGCCCGTTTGAGTCTACATAAGGGAATACCGGTATTTTCTATAATCGAAATTAGTGTCGTGGCTGCCTGCAACAGACGATGTCCATTCTGCCCGGTATCAGATGACTATTACAAAAAACTTGGCTTGTCTGGAGTAATGAAACTCCCTTTATATGAAAAGTTGTTGAACGATCTTCATAGTATAGATTACAACGGAATGATACTATTTTCTGGAGAAAGTGAACCTCTATTACACAAGCGACTAGATAGACTTATTAAATTAACCAAATCCACTCTGCCTCAATCTCAAATTGAGGTAAATACAAATGGTGATTTACTCACTTTAAAGAAGCTAACAACCTTATTTGATTCAGGGCTCGATTCGATCAGTATCAGTATGTACGATGGAGCGCACCAAATTCAACAATTCGCAATGTTGCGTGATGAAGCCGAATTAACCTCAGAACAAGTACTACTAAGGCGCCGTTATTTCAAAGATGACAACTATGGCATAAATATGACCAACCGCGGCGGATTAGTTGATTCAGATGCTTTTAGCCCGAACAAGAGCGGCTCCTCAAAAGTAATTTCGACTTTCCCTATCGAACAAGAGTGTTATTACCCATTCTACATGCTGACTGTCGATGTAGGTGCTAATGTCACAATTTGCTCACATGACTGGGCCAAGAATTATGTGGTTGGGAACTTCGCCAAAACACATATTTTTGACATTTGGCAAGGTGCCCGGTTTGATCTCGCCAGAAAAAAACTTTCCAAATGCGATAGAAGCTTGCCATCATGCCGAAAATGTAATGCTATTGGTGATCTAATTGGCAAAGACAGCTTTGATGCCTGGCTGAAAACATATTAAGTTTTAATTTTTAAACGTTATTGTTTAGGCAATCTGTGCTAAGAGCAAAACCCGGCGTCGCCAACCTAGATCGACTACGAGATATCGGAGCCGATAGGCATGAACCTATACTTTTGGATAAAAATGAAAGGACAACTCCATTTCCAGACGATTTTTTCAATCAGTTGATTGAATCAATTACACCTCAAGAATTAATAAAATATCCTGATCAATCCACTTTATACAAAAAATTATCGAAATTTCTCGGTTTAGATAGCGAATACCTTCTACTCGTATCGGGATCTGACAGTGGCATAAAAACTGTATTCGACACCTATGCCCAACCTCAAGATTGTGTCGTTAGCCTTTTTCCAAGTTACGCTATGGAACAAGTGTATATCAAAATGTTTGATTGTCAGAATCTAGCCATCCACTTTGACTACAATCTAAATTTGTCGCTTGACTCTATATTAGATGCTATTTCCCCAAATATCCGAATCGTATTAATAGCTAATCCCAACCAGCCGACTGGCAAATTGCTATCATTTCATGAAATAGAACAACTCGCCGAAACAGCTCGACAAAAAAGTGATGCAATCGTTGTTATTGATGAAGCTTATCTTGAATTTTCTGACGGCAAAAGTTCTCTTCCTCTCGTAAAACAGTATCCGAACCTCTGTGTTTTGCGGACGTTCTCGAAAGCATGGGGACTGGCTAGTGTTCGGCTAGGGTACATCGCAGCCGATCCTTCAGTGGTAAATCAATTGCAGAAAGTTAAAACTTTGCTTGATATCAACCTGTTCGCTATCAAAGCTGTGTCTCTTCTTATTGATAACTACCATTTAGTAGAAAGCCATATCGAAGAGATAAAGTTCTCAAAACGATACATCGTCAGTAGCTTATCTTCTCACAACATAGAATTTTTTCTCGGGGACACGAATTTTATTCACTTTCGTCCACCCTTTTCTATAGATCCAGATCAATTTTCTACCGCCTTAGGCTCATATGGTTTTCGTGTGCGCTCTACTAACCATACAAATACCGTTTTAGACGGATGTATACGAATCACTATTGGATCACATCAGCAGATGCTAGCGCTTGCTTTAAGCATCTCGGAGTTGTTGAAGAATTACTAGCCTTAAAAAAATAGAGCACTTTCACATGAGGGCGAAAGCTTTCCTGCCATAGTAATAAATACGATACATCACAAAAATTGGGTTATCTGGCTAACGTATGAGTACAAAATCAATCTGTATTATTGGCGCATCTGGTGTTATAGGCTCGGCAGTTGCTCGGGCACTAGATGATCAAGGCTTTCAACTTGGATTGCACTACTGTAACAATATTGAGGCCTGTGAACTTTTATTATCCCAATGTAGTTCACCAAACTCTCATAAATTATTTCATTCTTCTTTAAATGATCCAAAAGATGGGAAACTCTTATTACAGTCTATGAGAGAAGAGTTGGGTGATTTGTACGGACTTGCCCTGTGTGGTGGAAGAGTCCCCTGGAAGAATGAAGAAAACCTAGCCGTAGAAGACTGGCAAAACGCATTTTTCGAACTTGTCATACAACCTTACGGTATGGCTTTGTATTTCTCACAAATATGTGCCCCAAAATCTCGGATAGTAGCACTTAGCTCTATTAGCTCGAATTATGGGGGCTCCACTACTTCTAGACATTATGGAGCCGCGAAAGCGGCGTTAGAGTCTAGTTTTTATGGTCTTTCCAGAAAACTTACTCAAGAAGAGGTATGTGTAAATATCGTTCGCGCTGGATTTATTCTTACACCCCAACAAACAAAAGGTCGGTCTCCCCAGGAGATAGATGACCGAATCCAAAAAATTCCTTTCGGTAGGGCTGGAAGTCCGGAAGAGATCGCCAATGCATTTGCTTTTCTTTTCGGTAAGCAATCAGCTTTTATAACCGGTCAATGCATTACAGTTTCGGGCGGCGACTAGTTAAACGATAGAAAACTACTATTTAATCTTTATTCAAAAGTTTGTCGAATTCGCCATGGCTACACTTGTCGTTCTGGATAAATCGGCGAATTCTTTACAGCGTACAATATCGCACATCAAGACCGTAGGTAAGAAAACACAATCTAAACAGATTGTCTTACTGAACCTAACCGACCTATCAGAAGATTTTGTCCTAACGCATCTATCCTTTGATCCGTCGCTAGTAGATTATGTAAACGGTTTTGAGATTTACACTAAAATCGATGAACAATTTATCGAAATTATAAAAACTTGGCTTGAGACCCTCGTCCAAAACGATTGTAGGTTTCCGTTACTGGAGTACAGTCGGTTAAGTGAGCAGAATTTTTCTATCAGTCCTTTTCAAAATCTAAAACGTCTGCACCTTATATCCTATACGATCGAAAAATACGCTCCAAGTTCAGTTCTCTACATGGGTACCGGATCAGTTTGTGATTGCATTCAACCGCTTTGCCAACAAACTTCGACCCCCTACGTCATCCATCCACCGCAGTATATCCGCCCGTGGATTCGATCTATTAATTCAATCTACAAGGCCTTGCTCATTACTAGCCACAACCTTTTCACAGAATTAATCTTGCTTATCTATATTCGAGTTCTTCGATACTTTAGACGCCAAAAAGAATCGCCCAATAATGGAGTTGGTATTTATGCAATATATCCCACAAATTGGCAAGTCAATAACAATACTCAGAGACACCAATACCGATACTCATACAACCTAGTCGATCATATCAATCGAAACGACAACGGTTACTATTTCGTTAGCATCCTGCGACAGAACTCTGATGCCCTACGATCCATCTATACTGGCATACGATCCCTTCATAAAATTCTGGTTTCCGATTCTGATAACACATATGTACTACTGGAAGAGTACGGTAGTTTTTCTGGCCTAATTAGATCCTATTTTGATTGCAAAGGAACGATAAACTGGTTTCGTTCTTGGGCACGTACAAAACGATCTAAGTACTGGCAATGTTTTGGTATCGATGTTGAACCACTTTTGGGAGATATCTCTCTTTCACCATTTCGAGAAATCCCAAAGAATGTATATACCGAACACTGTAGCCGGAATGCCGCTCAGCTAATCCAACCACAAAGAATTTATATACCTGTTTTTGAACTACTCGAAGGACGCGCAATAACCGCAGGTCACCATACAGCCAATGTAGATGTGATCGGAGTTCAGCATGCAGTAATGTACAACTTACAAATTCCGAGAGCCGTAAGCTCTATGAGCTGTATGATAGGTACCAGTTATTCAAACCAACTACCCGATATCATTGCTGTAGAGGGTAACGAAACAAAAAGAATTTATTCGTCATTTAGTTTTCCTAACTCTAAGATCCAAGTTGTTGGTGCACCGCGACTTCAATTTGACCAAGATAATTTTATCCCTCCCACCGAAACGACAGTTGTGGACAGAAGAAACGTACTCATTTTTGACGATATGTATGCATCGGGTAGTGTGTTAACGATGGCAAAGATAATTTCTACATCAGCGCCTGTACTTTTCAGATCGCACCCGTCACGACATCCTGTGAAACACGGCCATACCGTAATCCGTACTTCTGAAGAGCTTGACAAGCTACCAGACTTTCGCAATTGCGTTAATGAGTTTTACGATATTTCGCTAATTAATTTATCAATTAGTGAGTTAGTCGATAAATATAGGCCATTGGCTTCTATTTGCCGGATGTCAACCGTCTCAGTCGAAATGTTAAAGCTAGGGGTGCCAGTAATTCAAATCGGAAGTAACCAATACCCAATGGTGTACCCAATGTTGAACAGAATAACCGGCTCGTTGCCAGATATTCCAATTCTATTTAGGACGTCAGAAATAATTGAGGAACTTGAAATCCTTAAATCATCAACTGACTATCAACTTTCTAGAATAGTCGCCGGCCACAATATATTTTCCATCCTGATAGATCGATTGGGAGAGGATGCTTGTCAACTGCTTTCTACTATTTCGGTAGCCAACAATAGTTACAGCAATACTGCCTCATCTTAAACCAACGATACCTACTGTAGGCTGTGCACTTCATTGTAAATACTAGCGTTAATTAGATTAACATACTCTTGCAATACTCCTTCCCCCCTATTCTTGTTTTCCACATGAATATCGAAGAATTCGACTAATAATGTCTCATCAATTGAATTCTTTTTTTCGATTTCATAATTGCGAACATATGCCGTGACTTCTTCGTCAGACCTTGCCTCATAGACAAGTCCTGAACCTTCGAAGATTGTATTGTTTCTGCACAAATGTAAGGGCCTACAAACCAGTTTTCGTTGCCTCAACGCTTCGAAACAAATGCTTGATCCATATACAATTACAACGTCCGCTAACCCAACTAATGCTGGTGAATGGGTCTCAGGACCCGCAAACGAGATGGTCCCTGTTTTTTCTAGTATTGCTTCTTCCACCGAGGTCAGTGTTCCAGTCGTCAAACCTCTTGTATGCCCCTTGACTATCAATTCAATATTTTCTTCAGTTAGTCTCTTAATTAAGTTGATACATTTTTTCCTATCGACGTTGTAGGTCCAATGATTCAAAAAAAACACTACCACTGGTCGGCTTAAGTCTCGTCTTTGAGGGTAGGCCTGTGCACAAAGATTGCGATTAATAATGGACCATTCTTTACAGAATCGAGTACTACCCAATACATACAACTTTTCTTTATTAATACCAGATTCTATGCAGTAGCGTTTTATATTGTCACTCTGGACAATATATTTTGTATACAGATTGCGGTTTGTTAATTGAGGTAACATCCCTGATAGTTTGATGACCATAGCAGTAGTGGCGTTAAAGTCATTGTTGTACCAAGTATGGTAGCCATGGGGTACCGCAACTGTTGGTATTCCTAGTCTACGCGCTGGCCGTAACACAAAAGGCATCTTACCTTTCCCATCCGGACCTCCCCATTCTGCCACGACTACCCCAATTCTGTTTTCTATTAAGAATCTACTCCCATGCACTCTACTTACCAGACCATCGAACAATCTAATAAGAACCGGCCAGCGTAGTCTTTTTCTTAGATTATTGTAATACTTGTCGAGTGTTGGACTCCGAATCTCCCGAGCCCCTGATTTCGAAAAATAATTTACCCTATAATCATCTCTAAATTCTTTGTCGACGAACATATAGAAAGTGGGAATACTGACCGACGACATTTTCCAAATAATAGGGGCTATATGATCTAAATCATTATATGCTCGCAAAAGAAACAGTACGTTTTTCCGATTATTTTTCACTGTAGTTACCAATTAATCTTTACTAATCATCTCCGATGACAGACAGCCGCTTTTCAAGCTAATTGCTTTCAAACTTCTTAACATGTTGCAAAACGACACTGGAACGTCATCAATTTACGGCCCACTGAATTTTTCGGTTTTAATGTCAGTATATCTAGGAACGAAAGCGAGTGAATTAACCACCTGTTTCGAAAGTTTATTGTCGCAGACCTTGCCTGCAAATGAAATTGTAGTCGTTATAGATGGTCCATTAACCACTGATACAAAACATTGCCTAAATCAGTACTGTGGTCGATTGCCAATCAAACTACTACCATTTCCAACAAACCGAGGTCTAGGACTAGCATTACGCGACGGTCTTGTCGCCTGTGAGAATGAGTTGATCGCTCGAGTAGACTCTGACGATGTATCCCTACCCCAGCGTTTCCAAAAACAAACGCTGTTTATGGTAGAGAACTCGACAATCTCGATTCTTGGGAGCGCGCTCTGTGAGACATACTATTTTCGTAAGACGTCGACGAAAGTGATTCGTAACGTACCAAAATCTAGTCACTTAGGTAGAAGTCATAGAATACGTAATCCTCTTAACCATCCCACTGTGATGTACAGGAAGTCGCACGTGCTTTCCTGTGGCAACTACGAAAACTGTAATCTCTTTGAAGACTATCTACTCTGGGCAAAAATAATCCAAAACGGATACAAGGTCGCAAACTTATGTGACCCACTAGTTGAAACTACCGTAGATAATGAATACTTCAAACGTCGCGGTGGAATAAAATACATTCTCGATGAAATTGCCTTGTGCAAACGCCTTTTAGCACTAAATTATTTCTCTAAAATAAATGCCGCCACATTTCTCTGCACTCGAATTCCACTTAGACTTATTCCAAACCCTTGGCGCAAATTTATTTATCTGACGCTATTGAGAACCCGCTCAATCTAATCGACTTTAGCCATTTATTGAACTGTTACGAACATTCGACAAATAACAATACCCGCGCTCAACTAATTCGAATCTAACTCAACTTATTTATTGCAATGTCTAGACGTCGACAATTAATTCTTTGGACACTTATATTTCTCGTGACCTCTATTACAGTAATTTTTCTAGTTAGTTGTGGGCTACGATCTGGATATGCTGGTCTCGGTGATGGACAGTTATTTGTCTTCAGAGATGGGCTGCTATTGTTCAGCCTAATAATTACTGGATTGTTTGTTATTACTTTTATGTATTGCATTTATGCCTTTCAGCTACCGTTATTTGATTACTTGAGTCGAATTGTGTTTGTCAATGTCGCTGGTTATAGCTTGCTAGGTTTACTAATGTATCTATTTAGGATTCCACTTTACTCAGGCTCTTTATTACTGACTGAACTTGTTATATCTACACTTTTACTCCTCATATATTTCTACTTTCGCAATCGACTGTATCCTGTTCGCATAGGTTTAGTAGGCGCAAACCTACAGCAGGCCCAAAATATTCAGGCAATTAGATATGTAGATTGGATAGCGTATCAACCTGATACGTTAGTTCGTACCGAACTGGACGTAGTGCTGGCAGATCTGCAGTCTGTGGTAGACGAGAAACTCGCGAGACAATTAACTAAGCTTAGTCAACTTGGTGTCGTTGTATTAGACCGTAGTTACACAGAATCTCTTTTAACTGGAAGAATTCGGATGGAGACAGTTTCACTGAATGAATTCGGTGGCATCACTGTTCCGAAGCTTTACATCGGACTGAAGCGAGTGACAGATTTTCTAATTACATTATTATTATTACCGTTCATACTGGTTGTTAGTGCCTTGGTTGCGCTTGCTATCAAGGTTGATAGCCCGGGGCCTATTTTTTTTAGTCAAAATAGAATTGGTTACAAAAATAAACCCTTTCTAATGTTCAAATTCCGGAGTATGCATTCCGCTCCACAACATACTGATCCAGAATTTGCACCCCAAGCCGACCAGCGCATCACTAGAATTGGGCGAATATTGCGTCGCAATCGACTAGATGAGGTGCCTCAGTTTTGGAACGTCCTAAAGGGAGAAATGAGTATTGTGGGCCCCCGTCCAGAACAATCTCAGTTTGTTGATCGATTTTCTAAAACTATTCCTTTCTACGATTTACGCCATACCGTTCGACCTGGCATCACCGGCTGGGCTCAAGTTATGACAGGCTATGCTTCTAATGAGGACCAAACAAGAACTAAACTGGAATACGATTTTTTCTATATAAAGCACTTAAATATATGGGTTGACATGCTAGTCTTAATTAGAACCTTTAAAACGGTTCTCCTAGGTAGAGGATCCCAGTAACGTTTAGACTGATTGTCACTAGGTTGAATCTACCCTACAAAATAAAGCTCTCTCTAGATTCAATCGCTTTGATCGATGTGTCTTCTCATTTCTCTTTCAATTACTAGGTGTGGGGGGTTGTTAATATCTTGATTTACGCATTTTGATTTAGATTTCTCGATTATGATTTCATAATCCTCTGGCCTTAGTTTAATTAGTGCCGTTACTTTCCCATGGAACTCGTCATAACTGTCGTTATTTAAAACCAAACTTTCTGGCAGATGTTTTGTATATCGAACTGCCACTTTATGTGACTTAAGATAGGTATTCGATACCCAACCAAATATAGTTTTTCTACCTACGCTAAGTACCTCATACGCCAAAGTCGAATCTATGGCGATTATTAATTTTGCATTCAAAGCTGTTCTATACGACTTAAATGTATCCTTAACAGTACTCACAATAGTGAATTCTGCCCCTTTAGCTAACTGGTGATAGAACTCCTTCTCTTCTGCATAATGTTCTCCCTCTTTCGCAACTTTGCCTTTAGCGAGCACCACTAATTTTTTGCGATGTGCTTTTGCATAACGAAGTAAGTGAGCAAATACTGTCTGATGGGCGTCTAAAAGAGCCCTACCGTATTCATAACGGTCGATTTCCCAACTTTCTCTATAGCTTGAAACGAACACAATATCGTAGTCATCCCGGCCGAACACATTCTCAGCAAGATAAAGACCTAGGAGCATCGAACCGACTGATTCTATTCGCTGGAAACTTGAATTAGTTTCCAGGAATATCTCTTTCGTTACATCTCCAAGGCTGTAGTACAGAGCTACCTGTTTTGCGATAGTTGCTTCACTCCGAAATGCATTTTGGATTGCGATCACCAATACATCAGAACGGAGCTCTGCGTATCGCCCCAAAACAGTATTATTATCTATAAAGGTTATAACCGCGCGAGGTTTGAATTCATCAATCAGCGCTGAAAAATAGGCTTGTCTAAGTGATAATTTTCGGCGAACATAGTTAATTAAACATTGTCTAAAGAATGATAATCTGATTGTGACTGGCAACCCTTCTCGAATTGGCAAGACTTCAATCGAATAACTGCTTGGTACAACCTTACGCAGAAATATTTCACCTAGTTCGCCGTAGATTAGAACCTGTGTCGGTTTAGGCCAAACAAATTGAATTTGGATCATTAAGTAAAATTTCTTGCGCGTCTTGTCATTAGATATGACGCATAATCAAGATCCAATTCAGTGTCGATATCGATCGAATCACTTCGTTCCATAATATGGGCATAAGCACCTGGAGTTGGGAAAAAAGTTTTTTCAGTTATTAAAGTTGATGTCTTTGCTAGATAGATCGCACCGTTTATCTGATAACTTACTCTATCGTCATCATTTGATAGATCTGCCGTAAGATTATCAAGAAACTCGTCCATCATGAGGTCTTTAGACAGATTTCCCATCCAGCTAACGGGGTGCTCTGTTTCGCAAACACTAACTACTACAGTCGCCTGCTTAGCCGACATTAGTTTAAGCGCGTCGTCTATGTGTTTAGATGTTCTAAGTGGGGAAGTTGGTTGCAACAACATAACATATTCATATTTCTTCCCTTGTTTTGCCAACACATCTACGGCATGTAGAATTACATCGATGCTACGAGATTCATCTTGCGCTAGGCCAGGTGGCCTATCTATCACACAATCTATACCTTGATTATATGAGTACTGTTTGATTTCTATATCTTCAGTCGATACAACAACCGAATCGATATATTTAGATTCTTGTGCTCCTGCGATACTCCAATATATTAGAGGTTTACCATTAATTTGCCGGAGATTCTTTCGAGGCAAGCGCTTACTAGCTCCCCTAGCCGGTATAAGCCCCAGTACTTTTTTGTTTTTAAACACGCCGTGTATTGCAAGCACAAGCCATTACAGAATACCAACTCTAAAGCCTATCCCTATGCACTTGATCAGATAGGCCCTATTCTACAATTATCATTAACAACAGGATTTCAACGTTAAGAATTTACAGTGTGACGCGTCTACTAACTTTCCAACGAAAAACTATTCCAGAGACTCGTAAATATTCCGTATTAGATATGTCGGCTTGTCTTGGGATTCGTGGTAGGTTCTGACTTGCAATTCTGCCAGTAACCCAAATGTAATAAACTGAAGCCCCGCAACAATAAGCAATACAGCTAATAGCAGAATTGGTCGGTCCGCCAACGACATTCCAAAAAATATATTCTTGAACCCAAAAATACCTAATATAGAAATTCCACAAAGTGTACTAAGTAGTCCAAAACTACCAAACAATTGGATTGGTCGGCTAGAGAAATTCAAGAAGAACTTAACGGTTATAACATCAAGGATAACGCGAAGGGTTCTCGTCAAACCATACTTAGACATGCCCGATACCCGCGGTCGGTGATTGACTTTAATTTCACTGATCTTTGCCCCATAACTGCTGGACAAAGCTGGAATAAGTCTATGCATTTCACCATACAGCTTTAAACTCTTTGCTAAATCACTTCTCATAACTTTCAAAGTACATCCATAGTCATGTAGCTTTATATCGGTTAACAGTCCAATAATAATGTTTGCAACTTTTGAAGGTACCGTTCTAGAAAAGAAATTGTCTTTGCGACGGTATCGCCAACCACAAACCAGATCGTAACCATCTTCTAACTGCTCGAGCATTTTCGGAATATCTCTAGGGTCATTCTGACTGTCTGCATCGAGCGTTGCTATTACCTGACCGCGCGCAATATCGAAACCTGCTGCCAATGCTGCTGTCTGACCGAAATTTCGTCTGAACTCCACAACCCTTACGTTAGAGTCCTTTTGTTGAATTTCTCTCAGAGTATTCAGTGACCCATCCAAGCTACCATCGTCGATAAAAATTACCTCATAGGTACATGCTAATTCAGTACATACGACTCGGATCTCTTCATATAAGAGACTCAAGTTTCCATCTTCGTTAAACACCGGGAGTACTACTGAAAGTTTTATCTGACTCATAACGGTAGCTTTGGATTACTATGAGTTTTATCAACCCAACGTAGTATAGACGTTGTTATAAGAAGAATATCTGAATGCTGGCTAAAATAGCTCACGATATAGTTTCCCACAATCTAGCCAACCCCGATAGCAATAGACAGCTATCCCAAGATGTTCATGCACAACTCGCTGTAGTGTGCCTAGGCCATCGAGGGACGGGAATTTATCGAAAATCTTCAAGACTGTCGGTTTTGCCTCAAAAGCACCGATATCGGTCGTGGATGGAATCACAAATAAACCCGTTTTTAAGAATACCGCAAATGCTCTAGGCATATGGAAGGATGACGTTGCCAGCAATATTTTATTTATACTGCGGGCTTTTAGAATCTTTTCTGTCTCTATAGCATTCTCATGGGTGTTTCTACTTCTCTCTTCGAGGAGTATCGAATCACTCGGGACACCGAGTTCCACCAATATGCCCTTCATGTAGTAAGCTTCAGATCGAACATTGTCCTGTGGAAATACATTTCCACCAGATACTATTAACAGAGGCGCCTTCCCAGCCTTATATAACCGAGCCGCATGCAACAATCGGTTACCTCTTATCTGACTCTCGATTCTTGGAGGAATAGGGGGGGATACATCACCCGCGAGCACCACAATTGCTTGGGCCTGAGGCGACTCTTGAATCGCAGTTGGGAGATATGCTTGGTTTATCTTTCCGTACAACCAGCCAGTAATTGGAGAGGATGCAAAGACAATAATTCCTAAAGCTATTACTAAAAAAACAATCGCGGTACGTCGATATCGAAATAAAATAAAAATAAGGCCAAAGACTATAAACCACAACACGACATTACTTGGCTTAACAAGCAGGGAACCAATTTTAGAAAACGTAATCCAGTCATCCATTAGTTAGACATACCCGTTTGCCCACCAATACTTCCAAAACTATCCGATATTTGGGCTAAGATGTGCCCAACCCTTGAGCGAATAGTGAAATTCGATATTCCACTAGCAACTTGCGATATCCATACAAGCTATCGGAATTGATGCATTTTACACAAAGCTTACTTAATTATTACTTATAAGGTTCGATATACAGGGAACGCTTCTTTTGGGTTATACACATTTAGTCTTTGGTAATAACGAGTAACAGTCGAAACGCAACAAAGCGGCCAAAGTATTTATCTATTACGGTTTCTAAATACAAAATCGGTTTTACCATAATCTTTGGTAAAAGACACCATTTTCTAAAACCACCCGACAAAGGGTACGCAATTGAACCTGTCCATTGAATTTTAGATATGTGTAATCCAGAAACATGTTGTGACAATCTTTTTCTATCTTTTGTTGCCAACACCGTCCCTAAAGCTTGGTTCGCATCGAACGGATTCCGCATTCTGCTTAGTTCGCCATCTGCCAATACATCCACATTCATATCGAAGGGCTCTGAATGAAACAGTGTAAAGACCGATCGACTAAACATCGTGATAGCAGGCTCAATAAGCAGTAAACGACCCCCAGGTTGGAGCAAGCGATTCGCTTCTTGGAGGAACCTTATAGGTCGCTGCAGATGATGGAAAACATCGACTGCGACAATGTTATTTACAGAACTATTTGTAAAAGGTAATGCATGCGCGTCTGAAACAACATCAACATTGGATGTATGAACGATATCGGTGGAAATTACTTCGAAACCGCACTGCCTTAGACTACCTGAGCCTGCTCCGATTTCTAAAGTGCATCCTGGAATTGAGTTACTGAAAGCAAGATCATAGTAATGCTGGTACACCAACCGTAGACTGGGCTTTTTCAACCATATCCGTTGGTGTTCGTCCAGTAAACTTTTCGCCTCCAATGAACCCATCTCATTAAACATCTTCTTTAAAAGGGCACCACTTGTGTTATTTGCCTATATGGTTCAAGAAATTCAAATGAATAACCGACGATGTTCGTGTAACTAAAACTGTAATCGGATTGACAACTACGCGCAGGTACGCCACGACCTACCTCTACACGCACTCATTTAACTAGTCAGTCACGTGTTCAGCTTTTTCGAGAACGACATCTTCTAACGGGACGTCGGAGTGGTGGCCAACATTACCTGTTTCTACCGCAGCGATCTTCTCGACCACATCCATTCCAGACACAACCCGGCCAAACACCGCATATCCCCAACCACTTTCTGTCTTTTCCGTGTGATCCAGAAACTGATTGTCCTTGAGATTAATAAAAAATTGAGACGTGGCCGAGTGCGGATCATTAGTACGCGCCATACAGATGGCACCAGTCAAATTCTTTAGACCGTTGTCTGCCTCATTCTGGATCGGTGTGCCTGTCCCCTTCTCCTGCATCCCCGAAGCCATTCCTCCTCCCTGAATAACGAATCCTGGAATCACGCGATGGAAGATCGTATTGTCATAATGCCCACTGTCCACATAGGACAAAAAGTTCTCTACAGTAATCGGTGCATCTTCAGCATCCAGTTCTAGCGTAATCTCGCCCATTGAGGTCGACAATTTGATCATAATTTTATTTTCCAGTTGTTGATTAGCGTGTACCGCAAAAGCAGAAAAGCACACTATGAGTGATAAAACAAAACATTTGTTGAGAAAACGACCCCA
>Ga0315338_1000450_pt1 | contig 95606 bp, 94 predicted proteins | sample ASW8metaG_FD_204518 | JGI IMG/M metagenome (GOLD analysis project Ga0315338, IMG submission 204518) | Ammonia-oxidizing marine archaeal communities from Monterey Bay, California, United States - ASW #8 | ecosystem: Environmental > Aquatic > Marine > Coastal | place: USA: California | collected...
GTCCTGTGCAGCATGATAGACATCGAAACACGCTTTCAGGGCATCGGCACCCGGTGCGAGCACGGTTTGCATGCGCAGCGTGCCGGCGTTCATGTCGAGAATAGCGTTGGTGGTTTCGTCGGAAATAACGTCCAATTCCTCGCTGGCAGTTGCGTTTCCATACGAGGAGTGAACGTAGTAGCGTCCGGGTTTCAGCGTGAATCTCGCGGTGGTTGCACATTTCCGGTCAATCTTGACCCGCTTGCCGTCGATATCCTGCACCGCGTGGTAGACGCCGAAGCACGCCTTGAGCGTTTCGGTATTTTCCGAGAGACTGGCCTGTAGGCGCAACTGGCCAGCCGGCACGCCGGCACTCACACGCCTGGATTCAACTGACTCTTTCGACAAGGCGTCGTCGATCTTTTCGACAGCCTTTTCGAACGCCTCCTTCTTGCCCGCTTTTTTTGCAGCCGCCGCTGCATCCACCTGGTCTTCGAGGTCGCGCGCACGATCCTCATAATCGTTGATCGCACTCTTGCACTGCAGAAACTCTTTCGAATCGAGCTTACTCATGCCCATCACGATGCAGCAACCCTTGAGATTGACCGCGGCTACTTGCGCTTTCTCAGTGAGCGTCTGCACCTGGCTGCGCCCCAGCTTCAGTTCCGTGCCCGCGCCGAGCAACTCGAGCTTGGTCTGAATCTGTACCGAGGTTTGCTCAAGAATCGAGTCGCAGGGTGCGACCGCTGGCCTGAGCAGGTCCCAGCCAAAGTACGCGATCACGACGAAAGCAATGATTCCGGTCATCGCGACCAGCGTCGACCTGGTGGGTGCCTTGCGGCTACCCGGTTCACTGGAAGAGCCCGAAGCAGTCATGACCTCCAACCTCCCTATCCGTGGGTCGTTACAACAGGGCGCGCAATTCGCTCGCCGCTCATCGCCATCCTCGCCCAGCATATCCTTCAGATTGCGAGCCGGCAATCTATCCCCCGACCGCCGCACGGTCAACCGAACACAAACTCAACCAGTCTCTGTGGTTTCTCTGAGAACGTAGAGCGCCTACGCGGTCCACAGCGCCCGATTTCTGAGCAACGTGGCGTTAAGCCTTGCCTCTTGCCTGTTTCACGGTCTAGTCAATCTCCAGTCCAACGAGCACGACCCCGAAATTTGTTCTTTACTTGATGGCCCTCAGAAATTAAGTGCTGCCTTAGCTACCGCTTTTCGACTCTGCCGGTTTTCAGCGCGTCCGTGACAACCCGATAGCCAGTTTCAGCGAGGACCTTGCCGCGCGACTTTCGAAATTCGGCGGTATTCTTGACGCCGTAACCATCCATCATACGATTCATAAGATTGAACAGGCGGCAGATCATCACGGTATAGTGAAAACATTCTTCATCCCAGCCGGCATCGAAGATCGCATCCGCATCAGCCTGCACCATCCGCGACGGTGATTGTGTGAGTTTCTTGACGAACCGCAAAACCGGCTTCAGTTTGTCTTCGACTGCGCTGGCGTCGAGACCACCCAGCATCGACTCCAACAGGTTTTCGTCGACGCCGAATGCCTCTGCGGTTGCTTTGTGGGTGTTGTAACAATACGTGCAGTCATTCAGGCCGGATGAGTAGGCTGCAATCAATTCCCGCTGTTCACTGGTAAACGCGCAGTCGCCGCTGCGCATGATGACGTTCGTCAACTCGGTCAACGCAACTGCCTGCGCCGGGTAACGCCGCATTACAGTAGCAACGCTTTCCTCTGCTTCGGGTATGGATTCTAAGAATGCCATAGCTTTCTCCAATATCAGATGCTTCAAAAAGCCTGTTGCACCGCACAGGGCGCAAGGGGAAAAAGGGCGAAGAGCTTTTTGCGTGACCTTCATCGCTGTCTTGACAGACGCCGATTTTCAATAGGTCAATGTGTCCCCGCAACACACAACGTGGAGGTCAATCGTCGCCTTTTGCCTGCTTCACGGTGGATTCAGCCTACAGCCAGACGAGTGCGACTCCTGGATTTGTTCTTTACTTTGTTGGCTGGCCAACGAAGTGGCGTCCGCAACCCCGCCGGTCGAGCCTGAACCACTTTCTCCAAAAGCATTCCGACGTCAAAGAAGCCAGTCCACTGGCAGCCATCGAATAAGCCATGCCGCCGCTTTGGTACCGCGCCCGACGTACGGTTCGGAATCGAAGGTCACTGGTTTGCCATCTTCGATGCCGTGCCATAGCAGAGACTCCTTGCCACTTTCACTGGTCACCAGTTCGACTTTGAATGCAGCTTTGTTGATGTTCTTGTCAAATTTTTCAGCTGCAGAACTGGCAATGTCTGCTTGGTCAAACACCAGTCCAATTTCTGTATTGAGATACAGCGAGCGCTGGTCGTAGTTGAACGACCCAACAAACATCCGCTTTTTGTCCATCACCATGGTTTTCGCATGCAAGCTGGACTTGCTTAAACCGGGAAGCCAGGTGAAGGTTCTCCTTTCCACGGCCCGTAAATGTTCGTCCAGTTCGTAAAGCTCTACTCCGCAACGCAGCAACGGGATACGAAATTTCGTATAGCCTGCGTGCACGGCGGCAACGTCGTTCGATGCAAGAGAATTCGTCAGAATCTTTACGCTCACGCCTTTCTGGGCGAGACTACAAAGCGCCTTCACGGTTTCATCGCCGGGCACAAAATAGGGCGAGATCATGATCAGTTCTTCGGTCGCCGCAAGCAAGTCCGGTTTCAATTGGGCAATTAACAGGCTGTCGTGCCAACCTGCATTCTTCTGCTCTCTTTTCCACCAGGCGTCGTGAACAATTTTTCCTGATCCCCACCGGAATTCGGCGCTCCCGTCACGCAGCGCGTTAGCCAATCCGCCCTGCTTGACAGCTTCAAAGTAGGATTTTGTTTCGGGCTTGTCCATGAACGCCGGTGTTGCATCTTTGAGTTTCTGCAAATCTGCGTCGGTCGCGGCTGACAACAGCGTCGCCACCGGGAACGCATAGTCGCTATTCCAGTAGTCGTCGAAATTCGACGAGACCTGCTCTACCGCGGGCCCAATTGCGAGCACGTCGTTGTCCGCAAACGCCAGAGCCGGATCGGCGTCGAAATATTCATCGCCAATGTTGCGCCCGCCGACAATGGTGGCCTGGTTGTCCACGGTGAAGGTCTTGGTGTGCATGCGGGCGTTGACGTCGTGAAAACGGGTTACGAACTGCAAATACTTCGGCTGACGGCGCGAATAGGGCGCAAACAGCCGAACCTCGATATTCGGGTGAACACTCATGGCAAGCCAGGTGTCCTGACCATCGCTGCCATACATGTCGTCGACCAGCAGTCGCACGCGCACACCCCGGTCCGCCGCAGCGATGAGCGCATACACGAGTGACCGTCCTACCGTGTCCTGATGCCACATGTAATATTGCGTATCGATGCTGCGTTCGGCTTTTCGTGCCAGTACGATACGTGCGGCAAAAGCATCGCGACCATGGGCAAGTTCAGCAACTCCGTTCTTGCCAGAATTTTCTGCCAGTTCTGGTGCGAACATCTTGCCGAGCGATGAATCAGCTCCGTTGCTTATGACCTGAGAAGATTCGCGTCCACTGTTGTCAGGCAATCCGGCCAGTTTGTTAAGTATGTACACGAGCACGACTCCTATTGCGACTGCCAGGGCAAGCCTGAAAAATATGCGGGAGATAGATTTGTGTTTTTTGCTCAATTTGATTGACTCACTATGGCGTTAATGGCATCACTTCCAATGTGAAGGCCGAGCCCAGCCTATTATTGTCCGCTTGACGGTGGAATAAACTTCCACTTTAGCGAACACGAGCCCCGGATTCAGGGCTTGCGCTAGGGCTCACAGACATGAAACTCTAGTTAGTGTTAGTCGACGCCACCGTTTTCAGCGCGTCCGTGACAAGGCCATAGCCATTCTCAGCGAGAAGCTTGCCGCGTGACTTTCGAAATTCGGCGGTATTCGCGATGCCGTAACCATCCATCATACGATTCATAAGGTTGAATAATCCGCAGATCATCACCGTATAGTGAAAACAGTCTTCGTCCCATCCTGCATCGAAGATCGCATCCGCATCAGCCTGTACCATTCGTGACGGTGTCTGTGTGAGCTTTTTGACGAACCGCAACGCAGGCTTCAACTTTTCATCGACTGCGCTGGCGTCGAGATCGCCTACCATCGACTCCAACATGTTTTCATCGAGACCGAATGCCTCCGCCGTTGCTTTGTGCGTGTTGTAACAATACGTACAGTCGTTCAGGGCGGACACGTAGGCTGCAATCAATTCTCGCTGTTCGCTTGTAAATGCACAATCGCCACTGCGCATGATGATGTTCGTCAACTGAGTCAACGGAATTGCCTGCGTCGGGTAACGCCGCATGACCGCAACAACGCTTTCTTCTGCTTCTGGTATGGATTTTATGAATGCCATTGCGTTCTCCAAACTTTGCGGATTCAATGAGTCAGCTGCATCGGGATCTGTCCCGCAATGGTCGCCTTTGCGTTCAAACAACAGGCGCGAAAAAACCGGTACTTTGCGAGTCAATCGGAGCCCAGCGTCGACTGCTCATACAGAGGGGTAACCAAAGTGTGCGCCGCCCTCATCGAAAAATCTACCAGGTGGCGTCAGTCGTCAACAGTCACTGCGCCACCGTCAGAACGTCCATTTGCCCTGAACTCCCAGTAGCGGACACCATTGCGCATTTTCGGTTTCAACCCGGGCCGCTCGACTGCACGTGCGCCGGTGCTTAGCAGTGTCGACAAGTCCGCCGTCACACGCGGATGAAAATAGAAGTATTCGTGGCCGGTGAACTGGTAGCGGCCGGCCGAAGAAACATCAATGGTATCAATGCCTTTGAAGACAGTCAGATACTCTCCTGCTTCACCCAGTCGGGGATAACCGCTGAGCTGACGGGAAATCTTCAGTGGTGTGTCGTTCGCGGAGGCATACAGGCTGATATGGTCCGACAAGGGTAAGAATCCAGGGAGCAGGTCGACGAATGTCCAGGAATCGAAATCCGGCGCAAGCAGCACCAGATTACCGATCGCCGGTCGCTCTACCTGCAGGGCAGCCAGTCGCTGCAAGGCAAAGATGACGCCGCGCGACCCCAGGCTGTGCGCTAGAACCTGCACATTGTCGTTGCCGATAAATTCGCCAAGCCGCTCAATGAAGCTAGCCAGCAACGGAACACTCCACTCGACATCCGCCTGGTCGCGCACATAATCGGAAGTCAAACCGTTCGACGGCCAACTGAATGCAACGACTGTAGCCTTGCCCTCAAGATAGCGCTGCATTTGCGCCGCCATGCGACATGTACGCTCGAACGCGTAGTTGTATCCGTGCACGAACACGACCACGTAACCCGATGATGTGCGCCCTGCGGCTACACCCAGTTCTTTCCAGAACACCGATGGCTCGGTCCGCTCCGCAAGCGAGACGACTTTGGTCTCGTTCTTCACGTAAAAGGACATCATTGGCGCAAGTTCGTTAACAATCGGGATCGGCGTGAACTCGACTTCGCAGCGGCCGAAATGGGGCGCTCCACGCTCACCGCTATAGGTATCGTCCACCGGCTTGCCTTCCTGGCGATGCCGGTTCGTCAGATAGAAAACGCTGACCTTGTCCGTAGCTTCGCCTTGTCCGGGAGATTCGACCGGGGCTTTCGTCTCCGCCGAATCATCTGCCGCAGCTGTCGCGACAGAAGACAACAATAAGGCCGTCGCGACGCAAGAACAGAACATGATGGCTGCCAGAAGCTGCGCCGAAATTCGCCCGGCCGTGCGCGTGCATTGCATAACGTCAGCAACTCCTCTCTTGATAGACAAAGACACTCACCGATTCATCGAAGGGTTTCAGTGTGTGGCGCATCAAGTATTTCCGTGGTCAACTTCATCCTGTTGTTCGGAGGCTGTTTCCATGCGCAGCGCAGCTTATTCTACGTGAACGGAAAACAGGTTTCGCCGCGCAGGCGAAATAGCGACACAAATGGAACACTCGATTTACCCGCGCCATCGGCATTGCGCCTGCACGCTCTGCATGCATTACCATGCGTCTTGCATGCACCAAACATATCTCAAAAACAGTCCCGACTCCCTGGTCTCTGACTACCGGGCCTGCAAATACGGTGGTATCAGCTGCCGTGTTCTTCAGTCAGGCAAACTGCCCGGGTGACAAAACACGAAAGCGCAGGAAATCCGTCCAGTGGCCTCATTGTCTCGGCACACGGTCGCCATTACGTCGTAGAAATTGCCAGCGGCGAGTTGCTTCACTGCTATCCGCGCGGCAAGAGAGGCAAACTCGCCTGCGGCGACCAGGTCATGATCGAGCGCAGCGGTGATCAGCAGGGCGCGATCATCAAGGTTCAGCCGCGCACGTCGCTGTTGTATCGATCTGATCGCCATCGGCAGAAAATCATCGCGGCGAATGTCACACAGGTGGTGGTCGTCGTTGCCGCGATGCCGGCTTTCCATGAAGACCTTTTGCTGCGATGCCTGGTCGCCTGCGAACAGCAAGGCGTCAAGGGACTGATCATTCTGAACAAAACCGACCTGATTGACGAAACGGCGCCGACCGCCGTGCAACTGGCGCTGTACGAATCACTCGGTTACACGGTGGTGCCCTTGTCGGCCAAACAGGACGTCACGCCAATTCTGCCGCCGCTGCATGGCCAGAGGAGTGTGGTGGTGGGTCAGTCCGGTATGGGTAAGTCGACCATCGTCAACGCACTGGTACCGGACGCGAAAGCGCGTACGGCCGAGTTCTCGACAAAACTGGATGCAGGCAAGCACACGACCACCGGCGCCCGGCTATACCATCTCGATCCCGACACCAGCATCATTGATTCGCCCGGAATGCAAACTTTTGGACTGCATCACTTGTCGCAACCGGACCTGGTGAACGGTTTCCCGGAATTTCGATCGTTCCTCGGTCGCTGCCGGTTCGACGATTGTCGCCATACGGTCGAACCAGGATGCGCGATCGCTGAGGCAGTGGAACACAATGAAATCGACGAACGGCGCTGGAACGCTTACCGCGAGTTAACTACGGAACTGGAAAACAAGCCGCCCGAATGGGCGTGAGCGAACTGTCGCTTCCGGTGCAATGCGCTGCGCTTATTGCACCCTACGGACAGGCTCAGCCGAACCAGATAGCCAGCGTCCCAAGGGCGATCACAGCCAGCCACATCACGACCGAGCGCCATATCAGGTCGATACCGCTTGCCATAATATTGACGTCGGGCTCATCGCCAAGGCCGAGTTCGGGTCTGAAGCTGACTGCGCCATCCTGATGCAGCGCTTCGCCGAGACGCACGCCGAGCGCTCCTGCGCCCGACGCAAGAACGATCCCTTGTTCCACGTTCCCCCACGAATTTGACTGTGTACGCCAACAGTAAGTCGCGTCCTCGAAATTACCGACGATCGCAAACGTGATTGCTGTCAGCCGTGAGGGTATCCAGTCCAGCACTTCGAATACCTTGCGGGCGATCGCACCGAATTCGATGTTTTCTTCGCCGCCGCCCGTTCCCCATTTATCGTTGAGCAGCGCAGACATTCGATACAACACCGCACCCGCAGGCCCCGGCACCAGAATGAACCAGAAAATGACACCGAATATCTGGCGATGCGCAGCGAGCAACCCGTCTTCGATCGCGACTTTCGCGACCTCCGTATCATCCAGCTCATCGGCAGGCTGACTACGCCAACTTGTCAAAGCCTGGCGCGCTGCATCGGTATCACCGGCACGCAGCGCTTCGAGAACCGCGCTGAATCCCTGGCTGATCTGCCGAAAACCCATCAGGAAATACAATACTGCGACGTTAAAGACTACAGCCATCACCAGGTTGACTGATTCCAGCAGGGAATACACGAACATCACACCGACAACCAACGGAACCACTGCCAGCAGCCATGCCATCAGCCCTTGCCGGCGCTCGCCCGCATTGAACTTCCTGGAAAGGTTATCCATGTAGCTGGTTAACAGCTCTTGAACCGGGTTCGCCCGCGGCAGCGGGCGCGTCTGTTCAATCAGAAAAACGATAGCAAGTGAAATAAGGTTCATTGCACTACTCTAACATTCGTCTCGACAATTCGTCTCGAGACCACATCAGGCTAACTACTGTGGAGCGACGAGGTGGATCTGGTCGCGGGCAACGTTCAGGAACGGCATGTTAAACAGGTGACGGCCATTCAGATCGCGGACCTCTGCTTCGGTAACGGCAAGAAATTCCTTGGCCTCAATTAGATAGTCGGTCACTCTTGCGCCCGGCACCAATTCGATGAAACCTGATATCCGATAGGTTCCGGTCAGAATTGTTACCTTGCTTCGATGTTCATTTGTCGCCACTTGACTCTCCATTCATACCTCCCCGTTCCACGATCGATTGATTTCCTTCGGCGCTGCTTTCTACGTGCAGCCTGGCCCAGCCCAATCCTTCGCGTCAAACGCTCTACGGCGGAACGCACGACTTACCAAGGATACCAGCCAGACATGCCACGCACTGGTCACCGAAATCATCGACATCGACAATCCAGACATGCGCCAACGGCATGAGCCTGAATAAATCCGGGCGCTAGGATTCCGAGGCCCTGGATATGATGCGGTTGATAAACCGCGACGTTTGCATAAATCCACCGAAGCTGTACAGATGTGAACCGACGACATTGCTGGTGCCACCACTCTCACAGTGGCGAGCAAGTGCAACCAGTTGCTCCATCGGGTCGGAATGACTGACCAGTTTTGACGCAGCAACACCCATGCCTGACTGCGCCCGGAGCGACGCACTCACACCGCACCGCTGCGCGTAACGCAACAGCGACGTCGTCGAAGTCGGTCCCGCCATTCCGACATAGATCGGCAGCGACGGATGCTTGCGCGCCATAACGGCGCAATACTCGACAATCCGCGCCGGCGCGAACGAAAACTGGGTCACGACACTGACACCCAGTCCTTGCGCCTGTGCAACACAAACCTTGTCCGCCAGCGCTTCATCGAGCAATGCCTGCGAGATGCTTGCATGACCCTCGGGATAGCCGGCAAATCCAACCTCCTTTATGCCATATTCGGCAAAAATACCCTCTTTCAGAATTTGCAGGGAAGTGCTGTATGGCCCACTTGGAACCGGCTGGTCGCCACCGATCAAAAGCACGCGCCGCACCCCTGCGTGGGCTGCTCCTGCGACGAATTCCTTCAGCGCTGCGCGGGACTCAATTCGCCTCGCAGCGATATGCGGCACCGGATCCAGGCCTTCATCGCACAGTGCTTCCATTGCGTGCAACGTCGAGTAATGAAGTCGGCCGGGAAGCGAATCCACATAGACGCGCATATTTGCCGGGAGCAACCCGGCTGCTTCGGATATCTGATCGGCATCACGCGGCGACATTTCTACTGTCCCACTGGATACCAACTCCGCAATACGCTCCTCCAACGCAAAATCGGTAGTGATGTGCGCCGATGAAACTGTTTGTGTCGCATTCATGTCAGTCATGTTCTCTGCCAATAAAGCCGGTCCACTCAAGATGCAAACAATTCAGCAATGCTTTGCCGAGCCCCGCACCTAGGAGCCTGGGGTTGGAAGTACGCCGGCGAATTGTGCTCAACTTCGGGCAGGAAGAAAACAAAAAACAACACTGTTATCGATGGCGAGGCCGGGTCCACCAGATTTAATCAGACTGGTATGAACACCCAGAGCGCAATTTCCATGCTCGATTACCCCCTGCAGCGAACAGGCAATATCCCTGAAGCTGCAAGCAACCTGAACTGTTACAACGGGCCACGCTCATTTCACCGGGTTGGGTAAATAATCTGGCCCGCCGCAGGGCTTATCGGCAAGCATAGCTGGAAGTGGCAGCGTCCTGGATTGCCCAAAAGAATGCGAGCGACGAGTCGAGAGACGGTTCTTCAAATGCGGCGCATACTTGTACGATCAGCATGAAGCCACGAAGCATAAGAATCTGAAACACGATACCGGTCTACGCACAAGGAACTCCATGACGAAAACCGCAACGGCACCAGCCTCACAATCGACACCAGACCCTCAAACGACAGGCGCAGGCCGCAGTGCGTTCTATGCAAAGATCGACACAGGCAATTGCGCTCCTCTGTGGGAGGTACTTGGCGACCTGATCCGGCCGACACCAAAGACACCGTGCGTCCCATACGTCTGGCATTGGGACGACGTATGGCCATGGATACAGGAGTCCGGTGGGCTCATCAGCGCCGCGGAGGCCGAACGGCGAGTGATCGTCCTGGAAAACCCGGGACTGCGCGGCCGCTCCGCGATCACACACAGCCTCTATGCCGGCCTGCAACTCATCCTCCCGGGTGAAATCGCGCCCGCACACAGGCACACGCAATCGGCGCTGCGTTTTATTCTGCACGGTGCAGGGGCATACACCTCTGTTGGCGGTGAGCGCATCACCATGCAGGTTGGCGATTTCGTCATCACACCTTCATGGAAATTTCACGATCACGGCAACCCTTCGGACGAACCGATGGTGTGGCTGGACGGGTTGGATATTCCTATCGTCGAACTGTTTGATGCGCAATTCATGGAGCGTACTGACGAGCAAAGTCAGCCAACGACGCACAACGAAACCCACAATCTTGCCCGCTTTGGCAACACCATGAAGCCGGTAGGCTTCGAGACAAGTTCCGGCACGTCACCGCTGTGCTGGTACCCCTATGAGCGCACCCGTGCTGCACTGCAAACTCTGAAATCCGATCAAGACCCTCACCACTGCTGGGGGCACAAGCTGCAGTACCTGAACCCCGTGACTGGAAAATCGGCGATGCCGACTATTGGGACGTTCATGCAACTATTGCCGAAAGGATTCAAAGGCAAGCCTTATCGTGCCACAGATTCGACGGTATACGCCGTCGTCGAAGGTCGCGGCACTTGCACTGTGAATGGCGAAACGCTCGGATTTGGTCCACGAGATGTGTTCGTCTGCCCATCATGGATGCCGTATACACTCGACGCTTCGAAAGACGCTATCCTGTTCAGCTTTTCCGACCGACCCGTGCAACAGGCACTCGACCTGTGGCGCGAGTCGTTCTAGCGTAGTGCTTTATTGTTCACGGCACTTATGTTGAAGCACTACGCTAGGTCAGCATTGTCACGATATACGGAGATTCACATGACACTTAAAGAAGAGCTCGACGCACGCCGCGCCATGTCGATACAGAAATCACCACCAGAGCGCAGCGCAGCCTTTCAACGAGGCGTCGATCAATTGATTGCCGACGGCATAGCCGATCGCGCCGTCAAGGAAGGCGATATTGCGCCGAACTTCACACTGCCAAACGCTCGCGGAGAGCAGGTTTCACTGTACACATGCCTGGAAAACGGGCCAGTGGTCGTGACTTTTTACCGTGGTGGTTGGTGCCCCTACTGCAATATGCAACTTCGCGCCTATCAGGGCATATTGCCGGAGCTTGGGTCGCTCGGCGCAACATTGATCGCGATCTCGCCGGAGCCGGTTGACTCTTCGCTGTCAACAGCCGAAAAGAACGAACTCGAATTTGAGGTGTTATCCGACATCAACAGCGACGCCGGACGCGCGTACCGGCTCATGTTCGAGCTGTCTGACGAACTCCAGGCTTTTTACACTGAAATGGGCAATGATCTGTCCAAGCGCAACGCCGACGGCGAATGGCATTTGCCCCTTCCAGCGACCTATGTGATCGACACCAACAAAAGAGTCACACTCGCTTTTGTGGACGCTGATTATCGCGACCGCCTTGAACCTGCCGACATCATCGCTGCCTTGCGCACACCGGCAACAACTGTAGCGTAATCCACCCCCGCCAGGCGAAACACACAACACGCAATAATCTAGTGTAGTGCTTCACTGTTCACGGCGCTCATGTTGATTCATCGAACGCGCGTTCAAATCTATAGGACAATCTAACGCTCTTTCGAAAGAACAAAAGTGGCGAAATTCGCCTCAGACAAGGCGCAAACCACAGCGAGGTTGGACACCTCGCGAGGATTTGTAACGCAGTATGAGGTGAATTCTCGCCGTCTTTTGTGCCGTTAATAGTGAAGTACTACGCTAGGTCAGGAAGGAACTCTTGAATGAGCTACAAGTACCTGTTGCTGGATGTCGCAGACAGGGTTGCGACGGTCACCATTAACCGGCCCGACAAGGGCAATGCACTGGCGCCGGACGTCTTGCTGGAAGTGACGGATTTGTTCACCGAACTTGGCACGCGCGACGACGTCAATGTAATCGTTTTTACGGGCGGCGAGAGGTATTTTTCAGCCGGCTTCGATCTCAGTGAGATCCGCAGACTTGAGAAAGTTTCTAATGAGGCCTACACAGAACTGTTTCATCGCGCCTACCGCGCTGTTCTGTTTTGTGGACAGCCGACTATCTGCGCAGTCGGCGGCGCGGCGATCGCCGGCGGCTTCGATCTGACCATGATGTGCGACATCCGCTACGCATCAACCCGCGCCAAATTCGGGCAGCGTGAAATTGTGTTGTCACTTACACCGATCATGGATCCGCTGTGGCGCATCATCGGCCTCGGCCGCGCCAAGGAAGTCGCGCTCACCGGTCGAATCTACGACGCGGCAGAAGCCGAGCGCATGGGCTACGTCAGCAAGGTATTTCCCGAAGGTGAACTTCTGTCTTCCGTCGCAGCGATCGCAAAGGAAATGGCCGGATATGATCGTGGCTGCCTCGCCGAAACCAAACAACTGTCTAATCATGTCCTGAATCAGGATCTCGACAGCGCGATGCGCGCCCAGGAATGGCTGTTCCGTACCTACATCGGTTCGGAGGACAATCACGAGCGTATCGACGCATTGCAGGCGCAACTCGCCGCGGCGCGAAAGAACAGAAAATAGGCGCTCCCAAACGGTAGTTTTGCGTGGCTGACTGTTTGTATATCGCTGCGCATGCGACATCGCCTCTGCGCGCAACAGCCGCAATGTTCTTGTGTATGATCTGTACTGAGCAAACGTTTTCGGCCAAATCGAATGACTGTCTCATCGCGCTTACTAATTGCACTTGCAATAGCAGCCGCAATTGCGTTCATCCCTTCTGCACATTGTGAGGATATCGACGAAAATCCGAGCTGGACGCAGCTCAAGCCGTTGCTGTTCGGTGATCGCGAAATCCATGGACACGCAACCGATGTGCTGCAGGTATTCGTCTCCCGGCTTGCGGACGATGCTGCAGTCGTACCGGTGATGGTTCGCACTCACGTCAACCAGACCGCCGACCGCTATATCAAGCACGTCTACCTGATCATCGACGAAAACCCGTCCCCGTTCGGCGTCAAGTTTACGATGACGCCGGAAAGCGGCCGCGCCGACGTGGAAACAAGAGTACGTATGGAGAACTCATCGGCGATCCGGGCCGTCGCCGAAATGAATGATGGTTCGCTGTGGATGGATAGCGCGATGGTCTTCGCCGCAGGCGGCTGTTCGGCTCCGGTGTCGGGCGGAGAGGTCGACGCATCGCTCGGCAGAATGCGGTTCAACATTGAAGACGAGTTCAGTACGGCAGGCGAGCCGATACCTGCACAACTCATGATCAAACATCCTCAGATTACCGGCATGTCCACAAACGTGATCCTCGAACCGCATTTCGTGCGTCAGGTGAACGTCTATTACGCGGACAAACTGGTTATGTCGGCCGATGTGGATTTCACTATCAGTGAGAATCCTGTTTTTCACTTCTATTTTCTGCCTGACGGCGATGGCGAACTGCGGGCAGAAATTGTCGATTCCAGCGAGCTACGCTTCGAGCAGAGCGTCGCAGTGACTGCGCCCAAATAGATCTTGCCGGCGACTGCGCCGGGATAAACGTCCGAGGGGTGACGGCGCCACAGTTAACCTTGAAGTGACCGTGCTCAGATAGACGCTGCGACGGCTTTCAGAACTATCCAGGTCTCGTAAATCAGCCTCCCGGCGAATGCGGGTCCTACCGATCCTTGCGAAAAACCAGCAAGCGGTTGTTTGCCGGCATGGCATGATCGTCCTGCAAGAATAGATCATTACCTGCGGCCACTTCACAGACCTGTGCAAAATCGCGTATACCGCTTAGCGGATTCTGGCCACGCAGCGACAGATCAAATCGGACATTGGACTCAGAGGTGTGTCGTCCCTCGTAACTGAACGGGCCGTACACACAGAACAGGCCATTGGCATGCAGAGTGCGTCCGACGCCGGCGAACAGCTTCTCTACGTTTAACCACGACATGATGTGAAGCGTGTTCGCCGTGAACACTGCATCTACTTGCTCAACCGGCCATTGTTCGGCGCCCACATTTAGCTCGAGAGGCGGCAGAACGTTGGATAACGCGGCCTCTTCTACCCACATGCGAATCGCGGGATGGTTTTCTGCCAGATCGGATGTCTGCCAGGCCAGGTGTGGCATCTGTGCACCAAAAAAAACTGCGTGCTGACCCGTCCCGCTACCGATCTCCAGAACTGATTTCACCTCGGCAAACAGCGGCCGCAGCAGACCAACGATCGGACTGCGGTTGCGTTCGCTGGCCGGCGAGAAAGGCTTGTCCGGATTCGGTGTCATGATGTGCCCGGATTTTGTGGCCCGAGGAAACGCTCGACTTCCTCGCGCCGCATCATGGTGTCCTTGTAACCAAGATCGATCAGCGCGCGACAGTAGTCCTGCTCAAAAAGAAGATAGCTGACAAGGGTGCCACCATCGCGGCGCATGCCACCGATAGCGCCCAACAGGAAGCGCACCGCAAGCGGTAGCGTACGTGCATACTGCGCCGCAAGCGCGCCCAGATCTTGCGATGGGTGCATGACCATGACGTCGACTTCGCGCAGTTGAAATACGTCGGGATCGCGGCTTTCCGCCGGTATCAGCCGAAGCGTGCGATTGATACGTTCGAGGCGTTCGATATCGGATTCAAGTCCATCGAGAAAAATGCTGTTAAGCGCATGCCCGGCGATCTGCGCAAGAGAAGGATACGTATCGACTTTCACGCGCTCCGGTTCTTCGCTTATCTCGCGTCCGACACTGATCACAAACAGGCGCTGCGCACCCAGATGCAATGACGGACTGAGGGGCGACATCTGGCGCATTGATCCATCTCCGAAGTATTCGCGATGGATTCTTGTCGGAGGAAAAATGAATGGCAGTGCGCTCGACGCGAGCAAGTGCTCGACACCGATTTCAACGCGCATACCCACACGTCTTGCACGACGCCATCCCGACAACAGATCATTGCCCTGATAGAACGTGATCGATTCACCGGAATCATACGACGATGCGGTAATCGCAAGAGCACGCAATTTTCCCGCGCTAACAACATCGCCAATTTCGTGCAGGTCGAGACGGGCCTTGAGCAACTCACGAAGCGGCGTGTTGTCAAGCAGAGAAACCGGTTTACTCATCCCGAATCGGCGCAGCACCGGCTCCAGCAGCCAACGCACGCCGGTCGCTGCCAGTCGGATCGGGTCAGTCCGGTAAACCTGGTTTGCACGAAAATTTCGCCACACAAGTTGCAGGCGACGAGCAGCGCGATGGAAATCAGTGGCGCCTGCAGCAATTGCAGCAGCGTTTATCGCACCTGCAGATGTTCCGCAAACGATTGGAAACGGGTTGGGTGCCCCGTGTGGAAGAATATGTGCAAGCGCTCGTAACACACCAACCTGATAGGCGGCACGCGCGCCGCCGCCGGTTAGAACCAGTGCAGCATCCGATTTAGTGCGTGCGTCGGTATTCACGATGACCTGAAAGGTCTGCCCGTTGCGACGGCCTGGCGCCTCAGTCGTTTGATTCCCCGGAGGTCGGATCCACCTCCGGTCGAATAATTTCAAGCGCGTCACGCAGCGACTCTTCCGGCAACGCATTCAAGGCATGCGCCAGTACATCGGCCGAGGTATAGGTTTCCTCTGGCAAGGTCGCACTGTCCATGTGAGCAACGAAAACTGCGGCAGCCCCGACCGTGCGTAACAACCCCTCACGCTCGCCCATCAGCATTTCAATCTCGGCACGCAGCATCGACACTTCTTCCGTGCTTTGTTCTGTGGTCATCTCGTCTCCATTAAGTCCGGGCGCCATGGTGCCACAATCAAGCGGTTGATGTGTAGGCGTTTTTCGGCATTCAAACAGATCTCTTTTGTCGTTCAAGGCAGCTTCGGGTGCGCCGGTGTGATTTTTTCCAGGAAATGATGCCATTCCTGACAACGCTTTTTGATCGGCGCGAACATGTGCTGGTTGCTCTTTGAACTATCTACTAGTGAAGTTGCGTTACGTTCGGGACGACCTCTTCTCTGGGGGAGAGGTAGAGTGCAATCAACTGCGTCCCCAGTAGTGTGACTGAACCCCGCAGCCTGTTATTTCCGGTATCACTGAACTCGAACTCGTAAATACGTCTGAGGCGTAATCGCCCATCGCCCGAACGGGCGATGCGAATCTTGAGAACCGCCACAGTCCAGTCAAGGAACTGAACACCCTCGGCTGCGCAAGCACGGCGGCCCGCCTCCAGCGCCACTTCCCGTGCTCTCATGCTGTCGACCCAAAACCAGCCGCCGAACAAGAATAACGCCAACACGGAAATCTCAAGTCCCATTTGCCTATCCTTGCATGGTTCGAAAGTCACACATCATGAATACCAACCTCTACCAGCTTCGGGTCCACAACTCGAACGACATCACCCGGCGCAATTCCAACAAGGTAGCCACGTTTGCCCCCGTTAATATAGATCTTGTCGAGGTCGAGAACAGTTTTCTCCATATACACCGGCATCTTTTTGCGCGTCCCGAAGGGAGACGTACCTCCAATTACAAACCCGGAATGACGGTTGGCCGTTTCCGGCTTGCATGGCGAAATCGCCTTGACTCCGATGGTGCGGGCCAGTTCCTTGGTGGAGACTTTCAGATCGCCGTGCATCAGCACGATCAGCGCTCGCCCGGCCTCGTCTTCCATAATCAAGGTCTTGATGACCACGTGTTCGGCGACACCGAGTTCTCTTGCCGACACCGCGGTGCCGCCATGCTCTTCATATACGTACGGATGATCGCTGAAATCGACGTTGTGTGCCCGCAATTCGCGTGTCGCTGCAGTAACGGGTGCTTTGCTCCTGGCCATTAATCTAGTCTTCAGCAACGAGCGCGCGGTAAAGCATATGCACCATACCGGCGGTGGCACCCCAGATATAGTGTTCACCATAGGGCATTGCGTAGTAATGGCGAACCAGGCCGTTCACTTCACGCGAATGCTCTTGATGATTTACCGGGTCAAGCAGGAACTCTAGCGGCACCTCAAACACCTCTTCGACTTCAAACGGATCCGGCTGCAAATCGTAGGGTGGCTCAACCCAGCCAACAACCGGCGTAACGCGAAAACCGGTCATGATGTCGTAGTCGGGGAGGCGGCCGATGATATCTACCCTGCTACGATGCAGACCGGTTTCCTCCTCCGTTTCACGCAACGCCGTCGCCTCCCGATCCGCGTCGGTGTCGTCCACCCGACCGCCTGGAAAGCTGACCTGGCCGGCGTGGTCGTAGAGGTGCGCGGTACGCTGGGTGAACATCAGCGTAGGACCTTGGGGATGATTCACTACCGGGACGAGGACGGCAGCGGGAATCGGCGTGCGCCCGGCAGGCATAACAAATTGTGGAAGCCCCGGGACTGCCTGCTCGGCCCGCTCGCGGCCCAGCCGCTCAGCGAGCCAGTCACGGCCAAAACTCGGATCAAATAATGACAAAGGTACGGTCTGTAAATGCTGTTGTGAAGGTGTATTCTAGTACTGTCGGCTCGAAGCTATCGCGATGGAGACCGAATCCGGACCAGGCTCAAGCAGTTCGCAACGACGGCGCCGGAGCGCCGTTACGGAAAAGGGCTCAACGACAGGAGAGCCCAGCCACAGTATGAAACCAAACTTGGAGGGAAATTATCGTGAAACTGCAGCTTGTTATTTCCGCACTCGCATTGACTTTCAGCGCCACTGCATTCGCCATGCATTGCCCGCTTGATATGAAGAAAATCGATGCCGCACTGGCAAACAGTCCGGATCTCTCGGCTGAGCAGCTCGCCCAGGTGAAGAATCTGCGTGCCGAGGGTGAATACTTTCACAACAGCGGCAAGCACCAGCAATCGGTAGATACACTGGGAGAAGCGATGCAAATTCTGGGCATCGATTGATGCGAATTGTATGAAGCGAATCAGGGGGCGTAACGTGTCGGGAACAATGGTCAAACTAGCCTTGCTGACCAGCGCATCTGTACTCGTCGCCCCGGCTGCATATGCCGGCTGCCAGAGCGAGATGCGCATACTCGCGGACGATCTCGTCGATGTAGAACTGAATTCGTATCAAATCCAGATTGTTGCCGACAAGGTATTGCAAGCAAGGCGTCAGTGCTGGGTCCATCGCGAGGAGGCGGCCATGGAATTAATCAACAGCGCGCGCCGGATTGCAGGTCTCAAGGAATCAACAGGCGAGTTCGACTGGGAAAACGTGCCACTGGAATCGCTGGAAGAAGAGCAATAGGAAAACGCCAGCCAACGGCTCTAAATCTAAGAAAGACTGTACTTCACCACAGAGGCCCAGAGAAAATCTAACGCAACAAAATTCAGTTTCGTAGGTTAGGTTAGCCCTCCGGGCGTAACCCAACGCGACCTGCCTGGGTCATTCCAATCTTGCCTTTCTCTGTGACTCTGTGACTCTGTGTCTCTGTGTCTCTGTGGTAAGAAACGCCGTCGCTATAGCAATCCTAACGCAGCGATGCGGCGTCAACCGAGCACAATGCGGCCATGTTCACCAGCCGTCGCACGGTTGCGGTCGGTGTGAGTATGTGTACAGGCTTCGCCGGCCCGAGCAGAATCGGTCCGATGGTGATCCCTTCCCCGGCGGTCACCTTGAGCAAATTGAATGAGATATTTGCAGCGTCGAGGCTCGGCATGATCAAAAGATTGGCGTCCCCATCTATGCGCGAATTGGGGAAAATCCGTTTTCTGATCGTCTCGTCGATGGCCGCATCGCCGTGCATCTCGCCCTCGACATTCAGATGCGGAGCGACCTGCTCAAGTATTTCACGCGCACGGCTCATCTTGACGGCTGACTCGTCGTCCGACGACCCAAAGCTCGAGTGCGACAGCAACGCGATGTTGGGGGTTAAACCAAAACGCTGCACTTCTTCCGCGGCAAGCATCGTTATTTCGGCAATCTCTTCAGCGGTGTTTTCAGTGTTCACGTAGGTATCACAAATAAATATCGTTTTACCCGGGAGAATAAGCATATTCATCGCTGCAAAACGTCGAACACCCTCTCGCAAACCTATTACGCTTGAAACATAATCGAGGTGTAATGAAAACTCGGCGATCGTGCCGCATATCATCGCGTCGGCATCGCCACGGCGAACCATTAGCGCTCCCATCAATGTCGTGCGACGCGACACCTCGCGTTTCGCGTACTCCACGGACACGCCTTTTCGCTCCATCAACTTGTGATAGTCGCGCCAATAGTCGCGGAAGCGGTCATCGGAATTTGGATTAACCAGCTCGAAGTCCCGATCTGGCTGGATGCGTAGCCCGCATTTCTCAATGCGAGGTATCAACACTTCCGGTCGCGCCACCAGAATGGGTTTGGCAAGGCCTTCGTCGACGACAACCTGTACCGCGCGCAGTACTCTTTCGTCTTCGCCCTCGCAGTACACGACGCGTTTCGGATTCTGCTTGGCGGCCGAGAACACCGGCTTCATGATGAGGCCCGAGTGATAGACGAATTGCGTCAGTTTGTCGCGGTAAGCAGACAAGTCCTCAATCGGTCTGGTCGCAACCCCGCTGTCCATCGCTGCCTGAGCGACTGCCGGCGCGATGGTAATAATGAGACGCGGGTCGAACGGTTTGGGAATAAGGTAGTCGCTCCCGAATTGCATGTCCTGATCGGCGTATGCCATCGCGACAATGTCTGACTGCTCCGCCTGCGCCAGTTCGGCGATGGCGTTGACAGCAGCAAGCTTCATCGGCTCGTTGATCATGGTCGCACCGACGTCGAGTGCGCCACGGAATATGAAGGGGAAACACAGGACATTGTTGACCTGGTTTGGGAAGTCGGAACGACCCGTCGCGATCACGGCGTCCGGGCGTACCTGCTTTGCAAGGTCTGGAAGAATCTCCGGCTCCGGATTTGCCAGTGCCAGGATCAGCGGTTTCTTCGCCATTTTCTCGACCATTTCCGGCTTCAACACGCCAGCAGCTGACAAGCCGAGAAAGATATCAGCGCCGCCAATAACCTCAGCGAGCGTGCGCGCTTTGACGTCTTTGGCGTAGCGCGCCTTGTTATCGTCCATCTCCTCGATTCTGCCCTTGTACACGACGCCCTTTATATCCGTCACCGTGATGTTCTTCATTGGCATACCGATGCTGACAAGCAGATCAAGGCAAGCCAGTGCGGCAGCGCCAGCGCCGGAACACACGAGCTTGGCGGATCCGATTTTCTTGCCGACTACTTTTAGTCCATTGCTGACGGCAGCGGCAACAATGATTGCGGTCCCATGCTGGTCATCGTGAAACACGGGGATATGCATGCGCTCACGTAGTTTTTGTTCAACGAGAAAGCACTCGGGCGCCTTGATGTCCTCGAGGTTGATGGCCCCGAAAGTCGGCTCGAGGCTGGCAATGATGTCGACCAGTTTTTCCGGATCGTGCTCATCTATTTCAATATCGAACACATCAATTCCGGCAAATTTCTTGAACAGGACGGCCTTGCCCTCCATCACCGGTTTGGAAGCCAGTGGACCGATCGCGCCGAGCCCGAGAACGGCCGTGCCATTTGTGACGACACCAATCAGATTGCCGCGACCCGTATACAAGGCGGCGGTCGCCGCGTCGCTGACAATCTCTTCGCAGGCCGCGGCAACACCCGGCGAGTATGCAAGTGCCAGATCGCGCTGATTGGTCAATCCCTTGGTAGGCGTGACGGAGAGTTTTCCAGGTGTGGGATTGCTGTGGTAGTCAAGCGCTGCGCGCCTGAGTTGCTCGTCCATTGCCGCTCCAGTTGTGCCAGTCAGAGGCCGATTATACGGACAGGTCCTGTGATACCGTGACAATCGGTATCGCGTGCGTGACGTCAACCCTGACCGAAGCGCTGCACCCATTCATCCGTACAAATCTCAAACAGGCCCGCATTGTGCGTGCCTTGGCGAAATTGTCTGGTCGAATTTTTCTCGCCGCTTTTTCCAGACCAAGGTCCGGGTTCAAGGAGGGTATGCAATGTTCATCTTTGCTAGACACATGTATTGCTGGCTGCTCGCCGCCGTCGTCGTTGTGCTCACGGTGCAAAATGCCTGGGCGCAATCGGACGTCCGGCCGCCGCTGTGGGAAATTCGCGCCGGCGACACAACCGCCTATCTGTTTGGAACAATCCATGTCGGCGCGGCTGATTTTTACCCGTTACCCGAATCAGTGCAATCGGCATTTCGGAACTCGGATGTACTGGCACTGGAAGCCGATCCAAACAACAGCCAACAAGCCGCCAGTGCATTGGCCATCGCCATGTACGTGCCGCCGGACAGCATAGAGAAGCACCTCGAAACTTCGCTCTTGTCAGGCGTGCAGGAAGTATCTGCCCTGTACGGCCTCCAGTTTCAGCAGCTGCGGCAAATGAAACCCTATTTGTTGATGTTCATGTTGACCATGATGGAATATGGACGCCTTGGATATGATGCCAAATATGGTTTGGACGCCCATTTTTCACAGCGCGCACTGCGCGACGGGAAACAGATCATCGAACTCGAATCGATGGGCCAGCAAATGCACATGCTGGACAGTCTTTCCCCGGATTTGCAGTCCGCCATGTTGCAGATTACCGTTGACGAAATTCTTTCCGGTGAAGTGTCCGTTGTCTCAAACGAAATGATCGCTGCGTGGAGCAGCGGCGACACAAATCAGTTGAACGACGTCATGACCGCGGAAGAACGCAAACTTGCGCCGCCTCTCGCAAAGGAATTTCGCAGACGCTTCCTGACTGACCGCAACGTCACTATGGCTCGGCAAATCGATGGCATGATCAAGAGTGGCCAGAGTGTATTCGTTGCTGTGGGCGCACTGCATATGGTCGGTGAAAATAGTATTCCCGAGATGTTGCGCGCAAAGGGCTACACAGTCAGACCGCTCTAGGAGTCTGTCAGAGCGACAGCGCGGCGCCGTGAATCGACAGCACTCTGCGGACCTATAATCAGGGTATGAATCTACCGTCCGACAGACCTGCTCGAGTGGATGTTTACCCGGAGCTGGAACTGCACGACACTGGCTTGCTTGTGCTTGACCGGTTGCATCGTATGTACTGGGAAGTCAGCGGCAATCCGCAAGGCGTACCGGTCCTGTTCCTGCACGGTGGACCCGGAGCCGGGGCAAGCCCTGCACATCGGCGCTTCTTCGATCCGGCGGTCTATCGCATCGTCATCTTCGACCAGCGTGGCTCAGGTCGCTCCACGCCACTGGGAGAGGTAGACAATAATACGACGCAACATCTGATTGCTGATATTGAGCGATTGCGAGAACATCTGGAAGTCGCGCAATGGTGCGTGTTCGGCGGGTCATGGGGAAGCACACTTGCACTTGCTTATGCACAGACACATCCGCAGCGTTGCTCGGCGCTCGTGCTGCGAGGTATCTTTCTGGCGCGACCGCCGGAAATTGACTGGTTTCTTTACGGAATACGCAACTGCTTTCCGGAGGCGTGGCACACCTTCGCCAGCTTCATACCCGAAAAAGAGCGCAACGATCTGCTGGCGGCTTATGCGCGCCGGCTGAATGATCCAGATCCGCAAGTCCGAACGTTGGCGGCGAGGCACTGGAGCACTTATGAAGGCTCGTGCTCAACGCTGCTCAGTAGCGCCGCCACGGTCTCCCATTACTCAAATGATCGCGTTGCTTTCGGGCTGGCTCGGATCGAAGCACACTATTTCCTCAACGATTGTTTCCTCGCGGAAAATCAGCTTCTATCCAATATCGACCGTATCCGACATCTGCCTTGCACGATTGTCCAAGGGCGCTACGACATGGTGTGTCCGATCGTATCGGCAAACGACTTGCATCTCGCCTGGCCGGAAGCCGATTACGTTGTGGTCCCCGATGCCGGGCACTCGGCCTGGGAACCTGGCATCAGCGCGCAACTCGTCGCGAGCATGGAAAGGCTCAAGCTGTCATTGACGGCATGAAGCTGGCTCATCGAACCTAGCAGCCTGTCGGACTCAGGATGATTCGGCTGCAACGGTGGGAGAGCGGCCCATATTTCACCGCTTTTTCCTTACATATTCCAGATATGCGCGTCAAAATCGGCAAAATCTGTGCTCGCTCTCCCACCGTTTCGCTATCGAACACCTAAGTCCGACAGGCTGCTAGCCGTCGGTGAACCAATTCAGCCAAGCCGTTTCGCCATTTTACGGTGAGCAATACTCACTTCAATAAACTCGTCGCCGACTGTTTCGTAACCCAGTTTCTGGTAAAACCCGACTGCAGTCGATCGTGCGTGCAGACTCAACGACACAAATCCTCTTGCCGCAAGTGCGGCTTCAATTTGCGTCATCATTCTGCGTCCCAGCCCCTGACGCTGGTATGCCACAGCCACGGCGGTCTGGCGGATTTTTGCGTGACCCTCTGTCAACCCGATTGCGGTCACGCAGGCGGCCAGCACGTCGTCGTCGAACAGGCCGAAATGCAGCTGGTCGGCCTCTCCCAGAAGATCATCTTCGCTCAGGGGCAGCCCCAGCGGTGCGCGAAGAATCTCATTGCGCAGCGCACAGGCACGCTGATACTGGTCAGATCCAAAGGGTATTTCCCGAAATAACATTTGCGGCACGATCAGCAAGAAACCAGTATGTAACGAACCTTGTCTAGCGAATTCGAGTACGCAGTTCGTCGAACAAGTATGTGTTAACAGGTCTTAATACAATCAACCAAAATCACTCCGTCCACTCGTAGGATGTGCTGGTAAGGCTGCCTCTCCAGTAGGGGCGCGGACCGTCGGCAAGCAGCCACGCCACTTCACCCTCCATGGGAATACGCATGCCATCACGCCACGTGTATGCGGAAAACTTGCCCTGCCAGCGCGTCGGCACCAACTTGCCATCAACAGCGCGAGAGCGTTCCTGCGCCTGAACAGTCGTGATTAACCCTTCATCGTCAAACCTGAAATCAAGCGATACCGTATTGGCGCCATCTTCAAACGTTGCTCTCGCAGATGACTCGTCGATGGGCTGCCAGCGCACCCCGTTTCCCGGAAGCAACAAGGTCGGATACCAGACTGCTTCAGCGAGAAAGCGCATCAACTCGCCTTGCGCAATTTCGGGCGTGTCGCCGAGTTGGGCAACCGTCAACAGGCCAAGCAGCTTGGCATGCAAGATCCCCCTCTCAGCGATATATCCATCGCGGACAAAAACATGCAGCCCGGGAACCATGGATATACGCGCCGTCCAGTGAAACCCGGGGCGCCGGGTCACAATCAGTTGCTTTGACGTGAAACGCTTCCAGTGATCCCGACCGTCGTCCATGTTGAAGTAGCCATTGTGCGCCAGACGTGCAGCGGCCACTGCAGGTTGCCCCTCCTTCAGAACAGCCCGAAAGTATCGCCGCACCGGATCGGGCAACCCAAGCGTATCTTCGTAGACGTACGGGCGTGCAGCGCTCGGAGATCGATCGTCTACCAGACGACGATCAATCTCCTGACTATCCGATTCCCAACGATGTTTGCCAACGCCCAGCGCGACGGCAGCGCAGACAACCAGAACGATCAGGGCGATCGCCGCCGAATTTACCCACACCCGCTGTTATCGCCAATTTGTGATCTCAAGAAGAATGTTTTCCTGTTACCTGGATCAACGCTCGTCATTGCTTCCGCCAGGTGCACCGGCATTTTTTGCCGACTCACGCAGCGTTTCCAGTGCTGACTTCTGCATCTCCATGGTTTTGATGGTCATTTCCAGAAAGCCGAGATTGGTTTTCAGCCAGCTTTCAACTGCCCGGAGTTCGGTAATTTTCTTTTCTATCTCGTCCGGGTCCATTGTGGGTTGAGCCACGCCCGGGAGAGGAAAGTTCAACGGGTTCCACATGTTCTGAAATTGTTCGAACCAGTCTTTCGCACCAGATTCGTCAGCCACTGCCACCTCCAAACTAGGGTCGGTTAACACCTGTTTGATCAACGCGCCGGTGGCCGCATTGCGCGACCACCTGCCGGCACGCGCCAGATTTACATCGTCGGGCCAAGAACCCAGGGCGCGAACTCGTCTTCACCATAACCCCACTGTTCGCTCTTGGACTTTTCGCCGGACGCCACTTTCAAAATTAACTCGAATGTCTGCTGGCCGACCTCTTCTATGCTGGCCGTACCGTCAACGATCACGCCACAATTCACATCCATATCTTCTTCCTGCTTGCCAAACATCGCGCTGTTGGTGGCAAGTTTGATACTCGGCGCGGGTTTGCAGCCATAGGCCGAGCCGCGCCCGGTAGTGAAGCAAATCACGTTGGCGCCACCGGCCACGTGTCCGGTGACCGATACCGGATCGTAACCAGGCGTGTCCATGAACACGAAGCCTTTCTTGCTCACACGCTCAGCGTATTCATAAACATCCATCATTCCCTGCGTTCCGCCCTTGGCAACCGCACCCAGTGATTTCTCAAGAATGGTAGTGAGCCCGCCCGCCTTGTTACCAGGGGACGGATTGTTGTTCATTTCACCGCCAAGCTTCGTGGTGTAGTCCTCCCACCATTTGATACGCTTGATGAGTTTTTCGCCAACTTCGCGGCTTGCTGCACGCCGTGTAAGCAGGTGCTCAGCGCCGTACACCTCTGGTGTTTCAGACAGAATTGCGGAACCACCATGCATCACCAGCAAATCGGCTGCTGCGCCGAGCGCGGGATTTGCGGAAATACCTGAGTAACCATCCGAGCCGCCACATTCGAGCCCGAGTGTCAGATGGCTCGCCGGCAAATCCTCACGAGATACCTGGTTTGCTTCAGGCAGCATTTCCTTGATCATGCCGATTCCATGATCGACCGTCTTGCGCGTACCGCCGGTGTCCTGGATCGTAAACGCCTTGAGATGTTCGTTGCGTTTCAGTCCCTGCGAAGCGAGCAAATTGTTGATTTGATTTGCCTCGCAGCCCAGACCGATCAGCAGCGACGAGTGGAAGTTGGGATGAACCGCGTAACCACCAAGGGTCCTGCGCAGAACGTCGATGGGCTCACCGTCAGCACCCATGCCGCAACCGGTGCGATGATGGATCGGCACAACGCCGTCAACAGCCGGGTACTGCGCCATGAAGTCATCGTCGAAATACTTGGCAATCATCCGGCAAACATGCGCTGAACAGTTCACGCTGGAAATAACGCCAATATAGTTCCGCGTGGCAACGCGCCCGTCGGCACGCTTTATCCCCATGAATGTCGCCGGGTCTGCAACAAACTCAGTCGGCACGTAGTCGGTACCGAAAGAGTAATCGCGATCAAAATCACCCATTGCCAGGTTATGCACGTGAACATGGTCGCCAGGACTCACCGGCTGGGTGGCAAATCCGATGATCTGGTTGTAGCGCCGCACGGCGTCACCTGGTTTCAGGTTACGCGTCGCTACTTTGTGCCCCGCTGGAATGGTCACGGCGGTACGCACCTTTTCGTTCAACAATTCGGTGCCGGCAGGCAGTTCGGTACGCGCAATCACGACGTCATCGGCAGCGTTGAGTCGAATGGTCAGGTCGGCAGATTGAAGCATGGTTGGTCTCCTGGAAAAAGCCCCGGTGCCAGCCTGTCTCTTGGCAGGCAATTCGTAGTGCAACCCGGGTCAATGCCGGCATTATAAGCCGGTGGCCGGCGCTGATGGGATGCCCGGCGGATGCAAGGTTTTCAGGCATGACAGGCAAGAACCCGGAATCCGCACCCTATCCCATTGCTGACTCTATGCCTCGCATCGGCAGGCTTGATCCCCAAAGCATGCTCTGCCTATTCTTGACTGCGCGGGACAGCTATTACTTGATCTCCCCGGTCAACTTATTCTTTGACCGCGCCGGTCGTGCCTGCAAAGTAGTACTCAACAAAAAAGGAAATACATGATCGCAATCGGAAGCGAACCGGCAAGTGCACTGATCATCAGGGAACTGCTCTCTAACCATGAGCCTGCAATACCGTTCGTGCAGCATTACCTGCTTACACAGTCAATTTTGATAGTGAAAATATACCGCTAAGCGCCGAAAGCATGCTGTATCGGGACGTTAATGTCAGTGCATCAAATGGTTAGCGAGGTCCGACCCGGTTCGTAGACTTCGCAGCAAGACCTTTTTCCAGGTCCGGTCAGAGTTTGGTCATTGATTCGTCATTCGACTGAATACCGCCCTGCGATAGATTGGACTGGCGCCCGAAGGAGAAGGGTTGTCGCTAGGTGCACGACTATCGGGATCTGCGAATTCTGCGGCAGGCGTTGGACTGATCGTCTTAGAAACCCAGCATATCCGATCAAACCGCCGTCGATGCCAATGCGATCAAAGTGTAGCTTTGATGTTGATCCTTATCGTGCATCTGCAACCAGGGAGGCGCGGGAGCATTCTTTGCGGAGGACAAGCAATGCGTATCGACAAAGTACTGGAAACGCTGGCAGTGGTGGGCCTGGTGATGGTGTTTGGAGGAGAAGCTCAGGCACAGTTGGCTAAGCAGGGGGCCTTTAAGACGAACAACGCGGGACATTGGGCGGGGACAAACTACGCTGTGGGGAAGGATCATATATTCTGGATTGGGACTAATAAAGGTGTCGTCTTGAGCAAGGCTGGACAGGGCTTTCTGCACAACGCCTCATATGTTTGTGCCACGACAGCCGACATCGATGGTCCTGATGTTGTAACGCGGGGCTATTGCATTTATACCGATCAGGATAGTGATCAGATCTTTCTACGCGCCCACGCTCAGTCCTCCACCGGAGGAGCTGGCGTAGAGATTCAAGAAACCAGATCGAATGACGTCTTCATTGGTGGAAGCGGAAAGTATCAAGGGATTTCCGGAAACATGAGATGTACCTACCAGGACGTCGCCTTTAGGGAGACTGGTTCGTACATTGAAGGGGAAGGCGTGTTTGACTGTGAGGGCAGATACTTGTTGCCCTGAGTTCGCTTCGCACAGCGCCTGCCCACACGCGCTCACCCTGCGGACGACTACGGGGTGGGCGTGTTCTTCTGGGTCGCCGTTATTCGCGAATGCTTCGAAAAATCTGGATCGTTTTTGGCCCACAGCGAGATGGCCTCGCAGACAGGGCCAAGGAGTCTGGGAACTCCTGGAATGGAACGCGGCTGAATCCTCTAGCGGTAGAGGGAAAGTTCGAACGGATACGGAACTTCCTGGCGACGGCTTTCGACTGCGAATTCAACCGACCGAACTGTGCCACTCAGGTAACACAAGCATTTCCGCAGCAAATGCGCAAGATTGCGTTGATCTTAGTCGAACAGCATCATTCACCTGCTCTGGTGCTTTTGCGCAGCCAGCGATGATCACGTTAATGTGCTGCCGGCGTTTCCGGCAGCCCGGCCTTGCGCAGTCCGTCGACGACGTACCGCTGAATAAAAGATGGGGGAAAGTTCCACCTATCGTACAGTAGTGCAACGCCCTCGACCGACGCGTCGGGGAACGCGCTGAGCGCCAGAACTACGGCTTGCTCGGCCTCCTCTTGTTGGCCGGCAGTCGCATAAACGTACGCCAAGACGCAATAAGAGATGTAGTCGTCCGGGCTGATGTTTTTTTGAGCGGCGTGAATGGCTTCGTCGAACTCACCCCTGACCAAGTGGTACTTTGCCACCGGGTACCAGTACCAGCTCGGATGCATGGGGTTCAGCGCCATTGCCTTGCGCATGAGCGCGATTCCACGATCCCAATCGACAGTGTAAGCATAGTATTCGGCGAGAACGGCAGTTACGTCAGTATTGTTAGGGTTGAGGGCTATCGCCGTCTCGGCCTCTTCTCTGAACGCATCGATCTCGCCCCGAAAGTAATGTGAAACCGCCATGCCGAAATGGGCCATTTGGTTGGTCGGATCAAGCCTGATTGCCTCCTGGGCGGCGCGGAGACTAAGCTCGAGTACAGCCGCATTCGGGTCAAGATCGTACGAGTATCCAAAACTGTAGACATAAGCCAGCCATGCCCAGGCAGCGACATAACTCGGGTCGACCTCGACCGCTCGCTTGAGACAGTCGATTACAATCCGGTGAGCGTCGGCAGTCGGAGTGCGTTGAAAGTCTTGAGCCAGAAGCACGCATTCATATGCCTGGAGGCTGCCGGTAAGGCTCTTCTTTGCCTGCCAACGATTGGTGCGCGAAAGAACGCCCGAGTGGCCTGCAATTGTCGCAACGACCTGATTGGATATTTCATCCTGGATGCGGAAAATATTCTCGGCCGTGAGATCAGCCTCGTAGGTCTCAGCCCACAGATGCGATCCGGTGCTCCCATCGAGCAACTGAGTGGTGACTCGCACCGTATTCGTGGCCTTGCGAACGCTGCCTTCCAATACATAACGAACACGGAGTTCGCTGGCGATCTTTCTGACATCGCGGGGTTGATCTTTGTATTGAAAAGTCGAATTGCGGGCAATAACGAACAGGTCGCGGAACCGCGCAAGATCCGAGATAATCTGTTCGGTAATGCCATCCGCAAAATAGTCCTGCTCAGTGTCTCCACTCATGTTGGTGAATGGCAGGACAGCAATTGATGGACCATCGGGGACTGCCGGTTGGCGCGGAGGAGCGGTCTGCGCTACCGAAGAAATTGTCACGTCTTCGGCGCGCCAAAGAACACTGCCGAGAAAGATTCCAGCCAGGATTGCGGCGCCAGCAATAAATCCGATCGTGTTGATCAACCGCCGACTGCTCTTGACTGGCGCCGGATCCTTGGCCGAGCGTCCAGCTTTCTCAGATGTCGCGTTGGTTGTGGAGGTGAGTTGTGACCCCACTACTCTGGCTGGCAGGCTTCCAGCCGTGCTTTTCTCAACGTCCATCGATGCAGCCTGTCGCTCAAGATTCGCACTTAACTGCTCGGTACTCTCAGAGGGCGTAGTGTCAAATTGCGCGCGAAGTGTGCGTCGCAATCGCTGGTATGTTGCTCGCGATGCTGCGGTGCGGCCCGCTGTAGATAGTTCCCTCATCAATGCTTGACAGAGTTCCTCTGCCGTTGGAACGGCCTCCGCAGCTCTTTCCAAAAGTGCAATTGCTGCATCGATTTCACCGTTATCATGCAGCGCTGTGCTGGTTTGTCGGATAAAACGCAGGAATCGACTGTGCAGCTGTTCGCGCAAGGGGATAATCGCGGGAGGGTCCGACTCGCCAGAGAGAAACGGCCCCCTATAGAGCGCGACCAGGCGCTCAGCTAACCGATGATCGATAGTCTTGGTAGTCTCCGAGCTTGCGAGGAAACTGTCCAGGATCGACTCGAATTCATTCACGTCCCACCATACATGTGCAGGGTCCAGACTTAGCTGCCGATTGCTAAGGCGCAGGGCGTCCTGCCCAAGGAGTTGTCGCAGGCGATACAGGGTGCTGGCAAAGGCGATTTGCGCCGCATCGCCTTCCGAGTCAGGCCACAACGCGTCAAGAAGGCCATCCAGCGGGACATCCTGGGCGCCGAGGGCAATCAGTGTCTTGAGTAGCGCGACGGGCTTTGGCTGACCATGACGCGCTATAGAATCTCCGCTTGTGTCTTCGATGCGGAAATGCCCGAGGCAATACACGCGAATCATAGGCCCGTTGTGCATGGGTGTTCCCAAGACGGTAGGGACGGCCAAGGGATAATACACCTACAGCAGTGATCTATTCCAACGGCACGTAGAATAGGGGGCAGCTCAGACTGTCCCCTATTACGCGTTACTCCGGTCAGCCTACTCCTTGACGGCGCCGGTCATGCCTGCAACGTAGTACTCGACAAAGAACGAATACATGATGGCAACGGGAAGCGAACCGACAAGCGCACCAGCCATCAGCGAACCCCAGTGATACACGTCACCTTCAACCAGTTCGGTAATGACACCCACCGGTACAGTCTTGTTCTCTGATGCCGACACAAACGTGAGTGCGTAGATAAACTCATTCCACGAAAGTGTGAACGCAAATATTCCCGCGGAGATCAGGCCCGGAATCGCCAGCGGCAGCACAATACGCGTCAGGATCTGCCATCGGGTCGCGCCATCGATGATCGCGCACTCTTCGAGCTCAAACGGAATTGAACGGAAGTACCCCATCAGAAGCCAGGTACAGAATGGAATCAGGAACGTTGGATAGGTAAATATGAGCGCCAGACGAGAGTCGAACATGCCAAGTTGGAAAACCATTGTTGCCAGCGGAATGAACAGGATCGACGGCGGAACCAGATAGGCCAGAAAAATGGCAACGCCTAACTGGTGAGCACCCTTGAAGCGCAAGCGTTCAATCGCATAGGCCGCGAAAACACTCGTCGCCAACGACACAAAAGTCGCCACCACCGACACAATAATGGTGTTCCACAACCATGTCGGGTATGAAGTGTCGACAAACAGTTTCTTGAAATGGTCTAACGTTGGCGCCATCACCCAAAAGGGATTGCCGTCTGTCGCTAGCAGCTCGGCATTCGGCTTGAATGCGGTCAGTCCCATCCAGTAGAACGGGAACAGCAGAAAAAACAAGAACAGGGTGAGCGGGATATAGACCGTCACCCATCGCCTGGGTACAGATTCGAGGAAGTGCATTCCCTCGCGTTGCTCGGTTTTCGCCGCCTGGATAGCCATTATCTGTCCGACCCTCCCTGCTGCCATTTGCGTCTCTGCAGGCCAAAGTACGAAAACAGGATCGCGGCAAGCAGGAATGGAATCATGGAAATCGCAATTGCGGCACCTTCTCCCAGTGCGCCTCCTGGAATGGCGCGCTGAAACGACAGCGTTGCCATCAGATGGGTGGCATTGATCGGGCCGCCACGTGTCAGAACCCAGATGAGTTGAAAATCGGTAAACGTAAACAGAACCGAGAATGTCATGACCACGGCAATGATGGGCGACAACATGGGCAGCGTGATATTGCGAAACTTCTGCCACGGGGTAGCGCCGTCGATTGCGGCCGCTTCATACAATGCGGGTGAAATCGTCTGCAATCCCGCGAGCAGACAAATCGCCACAAACGGAACGCCGCGCCATACATTGGCAGTGATGGTCGAGGCGCGCGCAAGATTTGGCTCGCCAAGGAAATTGATATATTCGTCTATCAGTCCAAGCTTCATCAATGTCCAGCTCAGCACTGAAAACTGGGCGTCGTATATCCACCAGAACGCGATAGCCGAAAGAACGGTCGGCACAATGAAAGGCAGCAATACGATGGCGCGCAGAAAGGATTTGAATGGCAGGTGGCGGTTCAGCAACAATGCCAGCCACAGCCCAAGCGCAAACTTGACGATGCTCGCTACCACTGTGTACAGGAAGGTATTGAAGATCGACAAGCGGAATACGCTGTCATCCCACAACCATTCGTAATTCTCAAACCCGATCCACTCGCCCCCACGGCCTATCTTGGCGTCAGTAAACCCAAGCCACACACCCAGGCCAAGCGGATAGGTGAGAAACGTCAGCAGAATCGCCGCCGCAGGCAGCATAAACAGCGCACCAAGCACATTGCGATTGTCCATCCACCTGCTCATCGATTTCATCTGCCTGTTTCCCTGAATAGGTCTACAGTCTGCCGCCCGACATCGGGTCGAACAGGCAGGTATTTCCGTCCTGCACGTTTAACCGGATGAGATCACCTGGACGGAAAGTGTGGCGTTCGCGCGTAACGACTACAACGTCGTTGCCCGCCAGTTTGCAGAGGATCTGCGTATCAGCTCCGGTGGGTTCAATAACGACGACCTTTGCTTCCACGCCGGATTCGAAATCCACGCTCGACTGTCTCGCGGTCGCTTCGTCAGATCCCGGCTTAGTCGAGGGCGATTCACCCGAGGCCAACGTATTGATCAGCAGTTGTTCAGGGCGCACGCCCAGAATCACTTCGCGCCCGTCAGGTTCAGCGCTGGCCGGCGCGGGAAGGATGCGGTCCGTCGCAAACTTGACCGCTCGCCCTGCGGAGACCGTAACAAGAACGCCCTTTAGAAAATTCATCGCAGGCGACCCGATAAATCCGGCAACGAACTGGTTTGCCGGATGATCGTACAAATCCAGAGGCGATCCGACTTGCTCGACATTGCCCTTGTTCATCACCACAATCTTGTCGGCCATGGTCATGGCCTCGATCTGATCGTGGGTAACGTACACCGAAGTGGTCTTGAGACGCTGATGCAGTTCACGAATTTCGGTGCGCATTTGCACGCGAAGCTTGGCATCAAGATTGGACAGGGGCTCGTCAAACAGAAATACCTGCGGCTTGCGCACAATTGCGCGACCCATTGCCACCCGCTGACGCTGTCCGCCAGACAACTGTCGAGGATAACGTTCCAGATAATCGCCCAGGCCGAGAATACGCGTCGCTTCGTCGACACGTTCGCGTTGCTCCTGCTTGCTGCATCCGGCCAATTTCATCGAGAACGCCATGTTCTCAAACACCGTCATGTGCGGATAAAGCGCATAGTTCTGGAACACCATCGCGATGTCGCGCTCTTTTGGCGCGATTTTGTTCACCAGCGCATCGCCGATATAGATCTCGCCTTCGGTAATCTCTTCCAACCCCGCGATCATCCGCAACAGAGTGGATTTTCCGCAACCTGACGGACCGACCAGGACGACGAATTCGGCGTCATCGATGGAAACGTCGACACCATGGACAACCTCGGTATTGCCAAAGGACTTGCGAACCTGCTTGAGCTTGACGGTTGCCACGGCGCTAAATCCTGTTAGGTGTTTTTGTTACGTCCGAACAGCAGACAGATTTCCGATCTCCTGCCAGTCTAATTCAATTGCAATGGCCCTCAAAGTGAATGTCCACTTACAACGCCATACATAGTCTGCATTTCCCTGTGGCACAATATGCCCCGCTACACGATCGCAATGACAGGATCGGCAATTCTGGACCGATCCTACAAATAAATCTATTTGATGATGGATTCAGTTCCATCATGTGTGGGGAGAGACGGATGTCGGACAGGCTTCGCGGAAAACTCGCGGTGGTTACAGCAGCAGCGCAAGGCATTGGCAGAGCGACTGCACTGTCATTCGCACGCGAAGGTGCTCGCGTTATCGCAACCGACATCAATGAAGAAGTATTGGCGCAAATCTCGGGAATTGAAGGAATCGAGACTCGTCGCCTCGATGTACTTGACGACACGGCAGTGGCGCAGATTGCGAGTGATGTCGGCGCGCCGAACATATTGTTCAACTGCGCCGGTTACGTACATCACGGAACAATTCTCGAATGTACTGACAAGGACTGGTCATTCTCGTTCGACCTGAATGTGCGCAGTCCGTATGTTGTTTCGCGAGCATTTCTTCCGTTGATGATCGAAAACGGTGGCGGATCGATCATCAACGTCGCATCGGTTGCCGGGTCCATCAAGGGCATCGCCAACCGTTTCGTATATGGGACGACCAAGGCGGCAGTGATCGGAATGACCAAATCGCTGGCGATCGACTTTGTCAAAGAAGGCATTCGCGCAAACGCAATCTGTCCGGGCACCGTAGATACGCCGAGCCTTGGCGAGCGCATCAAAGCCCTGGGTGATGAACAGAAAGCACGCGCGGATTTCGTTGCGCGGCAACCGATGGGACGACTGGCAACCGCCGAAGAAATCGCCGAAATGGCGGTGTATCTAGGATCGGACGAATCGCAGTTCGTGACCGGACAAGCGATGATCGTGGATGGCGGCATTACGATATAAGGGATTCACCACAGAGACACAGAGTCACAGAGAAAACCTATTATTTGGTCAAGGCGAGCAGGTAATCGACAACGACCTGGCGTGAATGACATATTTCCCGACTCAGTCTCGATCGACATTCTCATTGCTCTTCTCTGTGCCTCTGTGGTTAAGCAGTACGTTTTTATTGGTTCAGACATGCATACATTCGAAAGAGGGAGACGAATATGAAACTGGTACGTTATGGGGATGCAGGGAAAGAGAAGCCGGGACTGATCGACGCACAAGGCTTGATCCGGGATTTGTCCGGTGCAGTCAGAGATATTGATGGCAGCACCATCGACGAAGATGGGTTGGCAAAACTGCGCGGGATGGACGTGAACGCACTTCCCAAAGTGACCGGAAACCCGCGACTTGGGGTCCCCGTCGGCAGTGTGCAAAAACTGATCTGTATCGGCCTGAACTACTCCGATCATGCCAAAGAGACGAACATGCCCATCCCGACCGAGCCCATCGTGTTTATGAAAGCGATCAGTGCGCTCACCGGTCCCAACGATAACGTTACGCTTCCAAGGGGCTCAAAGAAGAGCGACTGGGAAGTAGAGTTGGCATTCGTCATTGGCAAGACTGCGCGCAGTGTTTCCGAATCAGAAGCGCTAGACTATGTTGCCGGGTACACCATTTGCAACGACGTTTCCGAACGCGAATGGCAATTGGAACATGGCAGCCAGTGGTCCAAAGGCAAGAGTTTCGACACATTTGCCCCGGTAGGACCCTGCATCGTGACAAAAGATGAAATTGCCGATCCGCACAATCTCGCAATGTGGCTGGAAGTCAACGGCAAGCGCATGCAAACGGGAAACACCAACACCATGATTTTTGGCGTTCCGAAACTGGTGTCGTATCTGTCCCACTTCGTGACCCTGATGCCGGGCGATATCGTGTCCACCGGTACGCCACCGGGTGTCGGCGCAGGCATGAAGCCCACGCCTGTATTCTTGAAACAGGGCGATACCATGCGTCTGGGAATTGATGGTCTGGGCGAACAAAAACAGCCCGTGACCGGGGGCTGATCGCTCGTTGGTCTTGTTGAATCAAATTTGATTCGATCAAACTTCATTCAATCAAAGGACTGACTGATGCATTGGTGCGTATCTCGGTGCGCCCGAGTTCGGCGGCAGGCTTTGTAATGCTGAATGACGAGCCGGGTTGGCGTATGACCGGCCGTCGATTGTTTGCGCACACACAACGATGGCGCATACGGTATCGGCTACTCATTTTTCTCCCGGCGCTTCTCGTTCTGCCAGAAATTGCGCGCGCGCAGCTCACGCTCTCTGGCGGAATCGAGATGCTCAACTGGGATGAAGACACCAGCCCGGCCGTATCGGAGTCCGGTCCGATGCTGGCGTTCAGGGTGGCATATACGCAACGGGCCGACAGCGGATTCTTGCTCGGATACCGCGGAAAAATTTGGGCAGGCACTGCCGACTACACCGGATCGACGCTTTTCGGAAACACACCAATCACCGGCACGACAGGGTATCGCGGGATTGACAACGAAGTGCAGGCGCGTTTTCGAAGCCAACTGAAAAATAACTACAGGCGGGACTTTCTCGCAAGCCTTGGTCTAGACCTGTGGACGCGGGAGCTTTCATCAATACAAAGTGAAGATTACACTGTCATATATGCTCGTGCAGGGTTCGAGGTCGACTCTGTTTCGCCGCAAACATGGCTGTTCGCGCTAGGCCTGAAGTACCCGCTGTGGGTTCGTGAGGATGCCCATCTGACCAGCATCGGCTTCGATCGCAACCCGGAACTCAACCCCGACGGAAAAGTGTCCTTTTACGGGCAGGCCGGCTATCGCCTCAATCGCAAATGGAATGTCGTGGGGTATTTTGACAGCTATCGCTTCAGTGAATCGAAGGGTGAGCCAGTGAACGAAATCGCCAGGGGATTTGGCCCGGTCATCGTATTCCAGCCAGCCAGCGAGATGTTGACGATCGGGTTTAGAGTCGAACGCGTTATACCTTGAATCGGTATAGGAATACGGACCTGATTGCGCAGAGCCACTCGGCAGGCCGGAGCATAAAATTTTGACCAACAATCGAACCCACCAGCTTTGCACGGCACCGATGATGGATTGGTCGGATCGCCACTGCCGCTATTTTTTCCGGCAACTTGCGCCACACGCTCGGGTGTATTCGGAAATGTTAACCACCGGCGCCTTGATCCACGGTGATGTGGCACGACATCTTGATTTTGACCGGGCCGAGCATCCTGTTGCACTTCAGCTCGGCGGAAGCGAGCCAGCCGATCTCGCGCATTGCGCGAAACTCGGCGAATCATGGGGCTATGACGAAATCAATCTGAATTGCGGATGCCCGTCGGAGCGAGTCCAGCGCGGTGCGTTTGGCGCCTGCTTGATGGCAGAGCCGCATCTTGTTGCCGATTGTGTCAAAGCGATGCAGGACGCAGTCGCAATACCGGTAACGATAAAGCACCGACTGGGAATCGACACGATCGAAGATTACAATTTTGTGCGGCGCTTCGTCGAAATTCTTTCTGTTGCGGGATGCCGGACATTCATCGTCCATGCGCGAAACGCAATCCTGAAAGGGCTTTCACCCAAAGACAATAGACAAATCCCTGCCCTGAAATACGACTATGTCTACCGGCTGAAACGTGAGTTCAATGACTGCTGCATCGTAATCAACGGCGGCATCACAAGCGCCACCGAAATTACCGACCATTTGCAGTTCGTCGACGGCGTTATGCTCGGGCGCAGCGCTTATCACAACCCGTACGTGCTGACGCAGATCGAGGCCGGTCTGGATGGAGACAGGAAGCCGGCAGCGAGAGCAGAAGTTGCAACAGCCATGTGGGCTTACGCAAATGCGCAAGTGCAAAGTGGAACCCAACTACGGACGATTACCCGTCACATGCTCGGCCTCTATCATGGCCAGCCGAACGCCCGGGCCTGGCGTCGACTACTGTGTGATCCGGCGCGCCTGGCTGAGAACAGTGCTGATCTCATTCTCGAAGCGCGACAATTGGTCGAGGAAGAAGCCATCGAAATCAGCGCGTGACAAGAGCGCACGAACTCCGCGGCAGGCCGCTTCCTGTCAGCCTGGCGTTACCACGCGGATACCGTTTTGCAGAATCGATATCGATAACGGCGTAGATGACAACAACTCGCCATCTGCTTCGCTTGCAACTGGCACAGGCGCCGAGATTTCAATGCTCGGTGCGCGCAAACAGCGTGCTTTCTTGTAGGTTCCGATCGTACCGTCAAACAATCTGCGGATGTTCAGAAGCAATTCCCACTTCGAGATATTTTCGACAATCACTACGTCAAGCAAACCGTCGTCACTTTTCGCGTCCGGCGCGACCAACATTCCACCGCCGCAATATCGGCCGATAGCGGCGAAGACAACAAACACCTCAGCGGTGGAGGTTTCCCCGTTCACGGCGATACTCAGAACAGGTGACGCATACGACGCAAACCCCGTCGGCAGTGCGGCGAGATAGCTGAATCCACCCCATCGGTTGCCCTGCACCAACGACACCACATGCGCGTCAAAGCCGGCTCCGGCGACATTCAGGAAATGGCGAACAGAGCGGCCTTCATCCGTAATGTTTTCAACCACACCGACGTCATGCCGAACAGTTGATCCATCAGCAATCAGCCTGGCCGCAGCAGCGTAACGGCGTGGAATGTGATGCCCACGAGCCCAGTCGTTTCCCCTCCCCACCGGAATCGCAGCCAGAACGATATCGCTCGGATCTGCTGCGCCGCTCGCAAGCGCGCCGTTGAGTAGCTCGTTGAGTGTACCGTCGCCGCCGATTGCGACAAACTTTCTATAGCCACGCAAAGCGGCGTCTGTCGCGAGCGTCAATGCATGACCCGCTTGCGAACTTACAGCCAGTTCGAACTCGACCCCCGCGCTTCGCAATGCCTCGGAAATGCGGCCACGATCCCGCGCAGCGCGTCCACCGGCCGATTTTGGATTAAGTACCGCAAACCAGTGATCGGACATTATGTCGATACTCGCATCGGCGTTGGTCGTCCTCGTAGGTTACGCGCAGCTGCCTGCATCGACACTTATTCGAAGAGCGCAGTTTTCACCGCGCGCGTGCACGCATTGATCCGGGATGGCCAGGTAGGGGAATGCGTACCCCGGTGTCGCGGACGCGCGACCCTTCTACTCGGTAAACGCGGACTTCTTTCCCGACGAAGCTGCTTACGTACATGAACTCACCGTTTGGAGAGAAAGCAACGCCTTCGGGGAGTCCTCCAAGTTCGATCACCTGCCTTTCGACCAGGCTCAGTCCATCGATTTCAAAGACCACAATGCTCCCTTTCTGCAAATGCGCCCAATGCTCCCCAGAAAGAAGGACATCGCCCCCAAGCAGCAGAGCGACAGCAATTTTTCCGGACGGGCTTATTGCAAACGCTTCGGGCGCGTCACCCGCCGTCACGTAACCCGACACATGTGGCGGATTTGTCGATGACAAATCGATAATCGCGAGCGCATCCGCATGGCCGTCAGACCGTCCACCGTTGCCGGTGTGCGGAACAATCGCCATGCTGCCGTCAGGCGTAATGTCGATGTTGTAGGGAAACTGCCCGACCGGCATGTCGAGGTCGTCGTGGTACACAACGTGTGTTCCGTTGATTGAGAGTACGCCAATCTTGTTGGCCGTATTCTTGACCGCCAGGGCACGTTTCCCGTCCGGCGTGATTGCCACTGCGGCCACCTGATCACCCACGGATACCATATCAACAAGCCGGACCTGTTTTCCATCAATGGCCAGCACGCTGATCGAGTTGTCGGCGCGATTCGCCACCAAAGCAAAATCGCCGGTTGGGCTAATGGCAATTCCGGACGGTTGTCGCCCGACTTTCAGCGTGGCAATAAGCGCCGGTGGATCCGTTTCGAGATCTACGACGAACAGGCGATCATCGGGCGACGGTTTCCAGGCACCCTCTTTCTGCACCCATTTCATCGCGCTGGTCACCAATGCCAGCTTCTCGTCTGGTGTGACCTGAAGATTCGTTGGCGGACCAAAAAGCGAATTCGACAGCGGCAGATTCGCGACCGTTCGCGGATGGGCCGGATCGCTGATGTCCATGATATTGACCAGATCATCTCCAGGCGGCAGGAACACCGCTGCACCCGAGTCGCTGAAACCGACCTTGCTATCGAGACCATTGAGCAAATAGGACTTTTGCGCATGTGCGACTGACATGCACAAAAATATGGTCAGCGTGGCGACGAATATTCCTGCTTTCTTGACAATCATTGTTGCTTCCTCCGTTTCGAATTACGCCGTGCGAACAAGTTTGCGTGTTACCTGCGCGGCCAGGTCAGTTGCGTGTTTCGGTATCTATGGTTTGTCCCCGGTCCGCATCGTCAGTCTCCTCCGACCAGGTCATGTGACGAAAATCGAATCCGTCGTCGAGAGTTGGCTTGACCACGGCAAAATAAGGTGAGATATCGAAATCCCGAGGTGCGAAAAGACTGTAGTGGCGCTGCGTCCACGTAATTTTCCGATGCGCGGTAGCGATGCTACTTGTGCCACAGTCTGCATCTGCAATCGGCAGAATAGGATAACGAATCGACTGGAACGCCTGTGCAATCAGCGTCGAACAAATTGCGCGAGTCGGTTCACCACTGCCCAGAGCAAGCATGCGCCGCCGCCAACGCGCGGGAACAGGTGGCTCTGGAAGGAGGTAACGCGCAAGGTCGATCACGTTCTTGAGATCGTATTTGTACCCAAGCCTCGCGATAACGAAGTCCACCACCTGACCAATGTCAACGTCATTGATCCCGATCGGGCGACAAATGCGTGTGTGCATGCGTGAGTACGCACTCAAAGGAACTGCCCAGGTACCTTCGACAAGATCTGCTTCTACCAGCACCTTGGGTTCAGGCCCATCGCCGGCCACTTCCGGTATCAAACCAACATACATTGCGGCATGCGACCAGGTCGATTGCGTCAGGTATTTGATGGCGGTGGAAATACGCGTATTGCCCTCTACAAGCAGAATATCCCCGGGGCGCAAAGAACGCCGCAGTGCTTCCATATCAGTAGTCGCGACTGGTTTGAAACCGCGCACCGGGCTGCTCAGATATCGCGCTAGTGCCTTGCCCATCGAGGAACAGGCAACATCAAAACCGAACACGGCTTACTCCTCTTCTAGCCATAGCCTGCATATTTCACGAAGGATTCGCTTCTCAGGGGAAATGTGGCTAAACAGATTGGACGATCGGCCGCAGGGCAATAGCCAGACTATTGCGCCGGATTCTCTCCGAATTGCGCGATCGTTCAAGCTGTGACGGCACATTTTTCCTGAAAGTGAATAGGTACAAGTGTCCCACTGCGACAACGCCCGAAAGCCTTCCTGGCAAATTGATTCATTTCGCAAATACGTGCCATACGCGACCGCTTTCGTGAAACATGCGGGCTAAGGTACCCGAGGGGACATGGTCGCTGCAACTCGAGCTAATGGCACATATATCGCATATTTCTGGTAATAAATAGAGGGATATATTGTGAAACAGACACTGGCGATAATCGCGGTCGTGATTGCAACTGGACTATCCAGCTCATTTGAGGTGGCTGCCGATGACAACGTGTTTAAAGAGTTCGGGGAGGATGCGTCTGATCTCGGCAAGCACATCGGCAAGGCCGGAAAAGATGTCGGGAAACAACTCGGCAAAACCGGAAAAGAAATCGGCAGGGACATCTCGAAACGCACGAAAGACGTCGGCAAGGCATTCAGCGGCGATTAACGCGGAACCCCGGGGCAAACAGCTTACTCGCTCCGTCGACTGGTGCTTGCAGGGCCGCAAATCGAGGCAAAGTCCGACGGCGACCTGCCAGGCAATCGCCGATATCCACACCAGACATTTAATCCATATTGGACAGATAACGCTGTCGCCCCACCGCCCGGGCCAGAGTTTGCAATTTCCAGACATCACCAGAAAAGCGCGCAGGTTTCATGACGGCCATTTTGCCTGCAGATCGGCAACTTGTTCGGGATCAAGAATCTTCATCTTGTTGCCACGCAAAAGAAGAAAAAGCTTTGCCGTTTCTTCCAGCTCTTCACTGGCATAAACCGCCGACTGAAGATTTTTACCGGCCACGATCGGCCCGTGATTGGCAAGCAGGATTGCGTGATGCTTTCCGGCAACTTCGCGGACCGCGTTCGCCAGAGACATGTCGCCAGGTGCGTAATAGGGCAGCAATACCAGCTTGCCGATCTTCATGACGTAGTAAGCAGTGATCGGAGGAATCGGTTCGTCCGGATCAATGTCAGCGAGAACCGAAACTGCCACCGAATGCGTTGAATGCAAATGAACAACCGCACCCGCATCGGGCCTCTCCGAATACACTGACAGGTGGAGAAAAGACTCTTTGGTTGGTTTGTCACCTTCCAGCGGTTTGCCATGCGCATCGACCAGCGAGATACGCGCCGGATCGAGTCGTCCGAGGCAGGCATTGGTCGGCGTCATCAGCCAGTTGCCCGCTTCCGTCCGTGCGCTAATGTTTCCGGAACTTCCAACCGTCAGACCCCGGTCGAACATTGATTTTCCGAGAACACAGATCTCCTCGCGAAGTTTGGTGTCGTTCATTCCTGTATGTCCGGGAAGATCGAGTCAGAGGACAGCGGCAGCGGCATCGCGATATCGATGATAACCAGGCACTCTCTAGAAAGGCCGCCTGTACGCATCATTCAAAGCCTGGGGCATCGAAAGCCTTGACGAAGAAATCCGGCGTGCCGAAATTGCCGGATTTCAGCGCCAGCGCGAGAGTCGGTTCACTGATGGAAAATGTCCATGGCACGCCAGGGTCAATCTCCCTACCAATGTTCAAGCCCTCTACGCCCAGAGAACTGACGACGGCGCCGGCCGTTTCTCCGCCAGCAACAACCATTCGGCGCACGCCGTTGCTGACCAGTTCTTTCGCGACCTTGCCTAGGGTCTCCTCAACAAGCGCGCCGGCATGTTCGCGGCCGAGCTGATCCTGAGCCGCGCCGACCTGATCTGCAGCTGCCGTCGAGTAAATCAATACGGGTTTATCTCCGAGCCGGGTTCGAGCCCAGTCGAGCGCTTCGCCAGCGACGTCACGGCCGTTCGCGATGGCAACAGGATCGATCCGAAAAGCGTCATGGTTCTGCCGCATGTGATCCACCTGCCCCTGGGTAGCGAGCGAGCAGCTTCCCGACAGCACTACCGCCGGCCCGGTTACCGCAGGCAGTACCTGCTGGTGGCCGATTTCCAGATCGTCACTACTCACAAAGTTCGCCGGCAGACCCATCGCCATCCCGGAACCTCCGGTAATCAGCTTCAATTCGGCGCATGCTTCACCGAGGGTTAGCAGATGTTCGTCCGTTACCGAATCAAGCACGATGTGGCGAAGACCTTGTTGAGACAATTTTTCGAAAGCCTCGCGTACCGCGGTGACACCACGCTCGATCGTCGCAAACTCAATCAGCCCGACCTTGTTCCTGCTCTGCCGTTGGAGAACCCGTACCAAAGACGAATCAGTCATCGGCGTCAGCGGGTGATTTCGCATACCCGAATCGGAAAGCAACTCATCACCGACGAACAAGTGGCCCTTAAACACAGTGCGCTTGTTAGTCGGAAAAGCTGGATTGAAGACGGTGAAATCCGCGCCAAGTACGTCAATCATTGCGTCAGCAACCGGCCCGATATTGCCCTTGTCGGTCGAGTCGAAGGTCGAGCAGTACTTGAAGTAGTACTGACGGGCACCCTTCTCGCGCAACCAGTCAAGTGCCGCAAGAGACATCATCACGGCCTCGTCGGCGGCGTTACTTCGTGATTTGAGCGCAATGACAATTGCATCGCACTCGGGCACGGCTAGCTCGTGACGCGGTACCCCGAGCAGTTGAACAGTGCGCATTCCCGCCTTTACCAGCGTACTGGCAAGGTCAGTCGCACCGGTGAAATCATCAGCAACGCACCCAAGAAGCAGTGGCATGATCAGAATCCTTACCCAGGAGCCCGGGACATTTCAGCCCCTGACACCAATCGTGTTAAAACCAAATAAAAAAATCTACACCGACTCGGACAATCGTCGACCCGGTGAAAAGTGAAGCGCAGTACCTCTTCTACATTGTTTATGAAGCTGTCCATGATCACTACACCGTCAGGCCGCCGTAACCTGAACTTCGTCACCGTCGCGAATCTTTTCAAGTTCACGGGGATCGCCCTCAACCTCGCCAAGTATATTGACACTGGTAACAAGCCTGCACTCGTCTTCGCGCGAAGCGGGTGTCCGGCCGTACGGCAATGCCAGTGAATTTCCCTGCACCCAGAAACAAAGCGTTCCCGGATCGACGACTTCGCGTGCCGTCGTTTCCAGTTCCGCCGAGACAGGGGTCGCAAAATAGACCTCCTCGCCCCAGGTGCTGGCAGTCGAATCAATCGGCAATGCGGCGATCAGCGCCTGCGCCGTCGGTGTGTCCTGAAGGCGGGCAAAAATCTTTCCCCGCGGAAAACCGATGCAAATCCTCATTTCACCTTCCAGTGTGGCGGGTAGGTTTTTGCGAAGAACGGTAGCGATTCGACGCGCTTCATCCACGCCGTCATTTTAGGACCAATCAGCGACGCCATATCGAGATCCGGTTTGCGCAAATCCGCGCGCAGCGTTAGGGCAACCATCGGATAAATGGTGTAGTCCGCGGCAGACAACTCGCCCGCGAAATAGTCTTCGGAAAGCATCGCTTCGAAGTTAGCCAGCTCTGCTGCCACTGCGTCGCGGCCATTGGCTATTAGTCTGTCGGCCCAATTTTCTTCTTTCGTGAACAGCACTGGTCCGAGGATCTTGCGATTTGCGTGATCCAGATACAGATCAGCCTCGTTGATGAGGCGGCGAATATTCGCCCGGGCCGTCGAACTCCCGGGAAAAAGTAATGAACCGCTGTCGGGATACTGATCGTCAAGATACTCAAGTATCGCCGCCGATTCGTAAAGAGAAAACCCGTCGTCTACGATCGCGGGAACCTTGCCGCGCGGATTGATTTTCCTGAATTCAGGAGTTTTCAAGTCCCCATCGGAAAATGACATCGACCGCATGTCATAAGACAGCGATTTATGCTCAAGGGCAAGCCAGGCGCGCCATGCAAACGGCGAACCTGACGCATAGTAGAGAGTAATCAATGTCATCTCCTGGCAAATTAGCGCAGTGCTTCACTGGAATATGTACGTACTCCGTGAACATACCGTCCTGCGGATTCTACCGGAGAAGCAATGTAGCCAAGAGTATGATCTCAGCTTGCATGCAGCGCGACATCAGTTTGTGTTTCCCGTGGCTCGTCAGGAATCTCGATAACCCTGATGCTGACGACGAGCAACTATTTTCTTGCACTTAATCTATGCTGGCAAATACCAAATGAAAAACAAGCGATCATTGACGGCAAGCGCCGGAAGAAGACAATGGACCCATCGGTCTTAAGCGCGATTAGTAAATGGCCCGATGTGCCAGACGTTTTCGGTTGGTTAAGCCTGGACCTTCGCGGAAACTGGCTTCTCAAGGGTGACATCATCGCCAATCCAGGCATATGTGAATTCATCGGCCGAAACTACGCAGCCGACGCGCATGGGCGCTGGTTCTTTCAGAACGGGCCGCAACGCGTTTTCGTGTCCCTGGCCTATGCGCCGTTCGTACTTCGAACAAGCGGCGATAACGATCCATATCTAATGACCCACACGGGGTTACGACTGGAACGGATTTCGGGCGCATGGATGGATGAAGCCGGCACCATGATATTGCGTTGGCCTGCGGGGCTGGGATCGGTATGTGATCGCGATCTTTCCCAGGTCGCCGACTGGTTGACGAATGCCGAAGGGACTCAGGTCGCCGACGAAACACTCATCAGGCTGCTGGAATCCCCGGCTGCCCACGGCAGCACGGGATTCTGGCTCAATTACCGCAAGCAGAAATTTCCGGTCGGTCGCGTGCTCTCGGGACTTGTGCCACGGAAATTTGCCTTTGACCGGTCTCCCCAGCCCGCACCGGGTCAGCCTGACTGCTGACAGTCAACGCATGCGTTTACGGCTGAAGTCTTCCTCGATTCTGTCCTGGTAAAAGCTGACGATGGACGGTGCAGCCATCAGTCTTCGGTGCACCTCCTGCGACACGCCCGAATACTGGTAGACAGACCCGTCGCTATGCTCAACTTCCAGAACTCGAGCCCGCTCATCGTAGCCAACCGACCGGACCTTGCTTGAACTGACCTTACGGCGCTCCATTTTTTCCTTCCGACTTCACCGTTCTCACAACCTCGCGATACTCTCGATCTTACGATGTTGAGAGCTCGCCAAGTCGTGACGTGACGTGACGTGAATTTGAGAATACCGCGATTGAAAAAGGGAGCTCGAAAAATTGCTCTCCAGGTTCGCCTATTCAACAGCAAATGTAGCGGTCCACTGCTCACTGCGGCTAGTGTCCTGACCGAACGCCAATTCGAATGGGTTCGACGATCAAAATATATCGCATCTGCAGTCTGATAACGGGGACCGGCGTCGACATGCGTTCTGGTAGCAACCTGGACGACTTCACAACTTTTCGCACCATGAACTTACATGGAGGCTTCTTCCACGATCGCCTCGAGTAGTAATTCCACCCGCTCAAGAACCGGCTTCTGTGCCGGTGAGACAAATTCTGTAACCATCCGACGGTAGGATACATAGGTGGTCAACGAATCCCCCGGCAACGTATACACGGCGATTCCATAAGGGCAGAAAGCAAGCAGTTGTGGATCTGCTTGCACCATGCGGCGCGACACCAGGGCACTACAAAATTCAAGTACTACAGCCTTGCCAAAGATCTGTCGGGTCTCTCCCAAATCTTTCCCAGTACGCGCGAGCATGTCCCCGACCTTTGCAGTGTGGTCGACAACCAGGCCCTGGCTCTCCACCGCAAACGCAACACGATCGCGAATCTCTTCAAAGTCACCGTCGATGGCACGCACGACAACAGCACCGTCAGCGACAGAATTCGCAATGATCATCACGTATAAACCGAACGAAACCAGAATCTTCAACATGAGTTATCAATCAAGAGTAGTAATCCGGAATGCCACACTGCCGGTTATGACTCACCGTTCTATACCGATGTTCCGGGTGGCCGCATAAGTGGAAGAAATAAATCGAAGACAGTGCAGGTAAAGACCACAGTACCTGCAAGAACACGGTACTTTAAAGAACGTGGTACTTACAAGAACATGGTACTAAAAAAAGCTAGGATTGTTGTGGGCGCCGGAGTCGAGCCGATCCGTCGCATCATGATCCTATGCCGCGAGGCACTCGCCGCGAAGCCTTGAGCAGAGGCACCAGGCATTACAGTACGGTAGATGATTATCGAGCCCTGATCGCGGGTGGGTATTACCCGAGGGCGAGTCTTGCTCCAACAGTGTGGTCTGTTGAAAGTGATACAACCGCTAGTGATCTACCCGCCTGACGGGGAAGCTTGCGGTTGCAATCGGACCTTGTACAAGTCCGGAAAGAAACTCAGAAAAATTATGCTCGCGGCTCAGTTGCTGGTATCCGTCTCGGATGCAGGCTGCCCGCGAGCACCTCATAAGCGCTTAGTTCGGCCGATTTCCTGCCACCGGGAACGGCCAGGCCGCGGGCGCGGACACTGGTCTTGGCGCTGCTGTCGCGGCCGAAGAGGACTTCCGAGGAGCCGACTTCTTTTTGGCCGCAGGCCTTCTGGCCGCTTTTTTCGCCGGTTTCTTCTTGGCGACGGCCTTCCTTGCCGGCTTCTTGGCTACCTTCTTCTTGGCAACCTTCTTCTTGGCAACCTTCTTCTTGGCTACCTTTTTCTTGGCGACCTTCTTCTTGGCCACCTTTTTCTTGGCTACCTTTTTCTTGGCCACCTTTTTCTTGGCTACCTTTTTCTTGGCAACCTTCTTCTTGGCAACCTTTTTCTTGGCTACCTTCTTCTTGGCAACCTTCTTCTTGGCTACCTTCTTCTTGGCAACCTTCTTCTTGGCTACCTTTTTCTTGGCTACCTTTTTCTTGGCAACCTTCCTTTTGATGGCCGTCTTCTTCTTAGCCACCTTCCGCTTGATGGCCGTCTTCTTCTTAGCCACCTTCCTCTTCACGGCCGTCTTTCTCTTGGCCACTTTCTTCTTAGCCGTCTTACGTGCCGGCTTCTTCTTGGCTACCTTTTTCTTGGCAACCTTACGTGCCGGCTTTTTCTTGGCTACCTTCTTCTTGGCAACCTTGCGCGCCGGCTTCTTCTTGGCTACCTTTTTCTTGGCAACCTTACGTGCCGGCTTTTTCTTGGCTACCTTCTTCTTGGCAACCTTGCGCGCCGGCTTCTTCTTGGCTACCTTTTTCTTGGCAACCTTCTTCGCCGGCTTCTTGGCTTTACTAGCCTTTTTAGCCGGCTTCTTCTTCGCAGTTTTCTTTTTAACTGCCATGGGTAATACCTCCTTCGGTGATTAAAAACATACGGTGATCGGACGAAAACGCTGCCCACTCACCGACTGATGACCCGTGCAGACCAAGCAATGCCAAGGTCCACACGTGCCGCACAGTTCGAGAACCCATGGAAAACAGAATGTGTGTCCCGCGGGATATGGAATAGGAATAGACAATAGGCCGCCCCTTGAGGAAAGGGTCGGCTAGACCGGTAGAAAACCGGAACAGCTGACAGAACCTTGACCGAAGACTGAGCTTCATTTACCCCAGCCGGTCGCGCCGTGAAACAACACTATGGCGCAGGTATTGATGCAAAAAATCGCTTCTCGTTTTTTACCCATCAAGCTCCAAAATGCACCACTCAGAAAACGGTGCGTGTTACAAACTCAATAACGCTATTTGCCGGCTCGCATTCCAATGTCTTGAGACCGGCAACGGCATTGACCTAAGCAATATCCCTTCCAGCAATTTTCCCCCATTTAATCGTTGTGTACCAATACCTTGTCATTCCCAGTTAAGTGCTCCGCCGGTCTGGTATTCGGTGACGCGTGTCTCAAAGAAATTCTTCTCTTTCTTGAGGTCGATCATCTCGGACATCCAAGGAAATGGGTTGGTTGCACCCTCGTATATGGCATCAAGTCCGATTTGCTGACAGCGACGGTTCGCGATAAAACGCAAATACTCCTTAAACATTGGTGCATTCAATCCGAGTACACCTCGCGGCATCGTGTCTTCGGCGTAACGATATTCCAGTTCTACACCTTTGCTGATCAACCCGTGAATCTCTTCCCGGAAATTCTGCGTCCACAAGTGTGGATTCTCCAACTTGATCTGGTTGATCAGATCAATTCCAAAATTGCAGTGCATCGATTCATCGCGCAGAATGTACTGATACTGCTCTGCTGCACCCGTCATTTTGTTCTGACGTCCGAGTGCCAAAATTTGTGCAAAACCGACGTAAAAGAACAGTCCTTCCATGATGCATGCGAACACGATCAAACCCTTCAGAAGTTTTTGATCTGCGTCCGGCGTTCCTGTTTTGAAAGAGGGATCAGTCAGTGTTTCGATGAAGGGAAGAAGAAACTCGTCTTTGTCACGAATGCTCGTGACTTCATGATAGGCATTGAAGATTTCACCCTCGTCCAGTCCCAGGCTCTCGACGATGTACTGATATGCGTGAGTGTGAATGGCTTCTTCGAACGCTTGACGGAGTAAATACTGTCTGCACTCGGGCGCAGTGATGTGTCGATACGTACCCAACACAATGTTGTTCGCCGCCAACGAATCGGCAGTTACGAAAAATCCCAGATTGCGTTTGACGATCAGCCGTTCGTCTTCAGACAAGCCAGACGGATCCTTCCACGTTGCAATGTCCCGGCTCATGCTGATTTCCTGAGGCATCCAGTGATTCGCGCAACCTGCCAGATACTTGTCCCATGCCCATTTGTACTTGAACGGAACAAGCTGATTCACGTCGGCTTTGCCATTGATCACGAACTTGTCTTCAATGCGCACACGATTGAGGGCTGCATCTGCCTGATCTCGCCCAATCAAGTCAGCGTTGGACGGACGAGTGGGGGTGTGCGCCAAGTTGGACCCGGCCGTGCCGGTCATATTCGAATCTTCAAACTGCAGCATTGATTGCTTGCCTTTCCGGATGTTGTGCCTGCGTATTCAGGCAGAGTTTACTTAAGTCCTGTACAAATTTAAGAACTTTATGAATTCAGGTCTCGTGCGAATTCCCAGGCGCCACCCCGGTTTGAGAATCGAGCGGGGCATCAAGCTTTGCAATGCGGTCAGCGTTATCGGTGGAACCACGCAGAACGCTGACCTTCGGTGCAACAACCGCGGTCACATGCTTGCCCACGTCTTCAGTCTGCTCGTTCCTTCGAATATGAAAATCAACCCGCCTGCGCCCGGCAACCTGGAGTTGTCGTAACAGTCTCATCGGAAAACCCTCCTCATTGGAGAATCTCCGTCATTGGAAAATCTTCCTCATTGGCACGCCTCACACTCTGGATCATCAATCGCGCAGAACCGGGCTTCAGCCTCTTCTGTGGCTCCGCTGTCGGAAGACACAGCGTTGAGTTGTCCCGATCGGCCGGTCGATTTTTCCGCTGACGTTGCGCCCAGCGTACGCAGGTAATAGGTGGTTTTCAGTCCCCGCAGCCACGCAAGCGTATAGGTGTCATGAAGCTTCTTCCCTGATGCCCCGGCCATGTAGATATTCAGAGACTGCGCCTGGTCAATCCACTTTTGTCGACGTGATGCGCACTCGACCAGCCATGATGGCTCTACCTCAAACGCTGTGGCATACAACGCGCGCAATTCAGGCGGCACTCGATCGATTTTGGCGAGGGACCCATCGAAGTACTTCAGATCCGAGATCATGACCTCGTCCCACAGATTATGCTTCTTCAAATCCTCGACCAGAGACTCGTTGGCGACCGTAAACTCTCCCGACAAATTCGATTTCACATAGAGATTCTGGTAGGTCGGCTCGATGGATGCTGAAACGCCAACGATGTTCGCAATCGTAGCGGTCGGCGCGATTGCAACGCAATTGGAATTGCGCATGCCATATCTCAGGATTCGCTCACGCAAAGAATTCCAATCCATGCTCGAACTCATATTGACTTCGACGTTGCCGCCACGCTCCTCGGCAAGCAATTTGACAGAATCCTGCGGAAGAATCCCTCTGGACCAGAGAGAGCCATCGAATGTCGAATAACGCCCGCGTTCCTCGGCCAATTCCGTCGATGCCCAATAGGCGTAGTAGCACGCAGCCTCCATTGAGCTGTCAGCAAATTCCACCGCCTCATCCGATGCGTACGGGATACGCATTTCGTGCAGGCAATCCTGAAAACCCATGATGCCCATTCCAACGGGTCGGTGTTTCAGGTTTGAGTTGCGCGCCTTGTTAACGGCGTAGTAATTGATGTCAATGACGTTGTCGAGCATGCGCATCGCCGTCGACACAGTCCGCTTCAACTTCTCATGGTCCAGCTTGCCGTCGCGCAGATGTGCAGGCAGGTTCACCGAACCGAGATTACATACAGCAATCTCGTCGTCAGACGTATTCAATGTGATTTCGGTACACAAATTCGAGCTGTGCACGGCGCCGATATGCTGCTGCGGTGAACGTATATTGCATGGGTCCTTAAACGTGATCCACGGATGGCCAGTCTCGAACAGCATTGTCAGCATCTTGCGCCACAACTGAACTGCCGGCACCGTCCTGAACAGCTTTAGTTCGCCCCGAGCCGCCTTGTCTTCATACTCGACATAAGCCCGCTCGAAATCCTTGCCGTAGCGCTCATGCAGGTCCGGCACATCGGATGGTGAAAACAACGTCCAGTCACTGTTTTCCGACACCCGCTTCATAAACAGATCGGGTACCCAGTTGGCAGAGTTCATGTCATGCGCGCGCCGGCGATCGTCACCAGTATTCTTGCGCAACTCAAGAAATTCCTCGATATCGAGGTGCCAGGTTTCAAGATACGCGCACACTGCGCCCTTGCGCTTACCACCCTGGTTCACGGCGACGGCAGTGTCGTTGACCACCTTGAGGAATGGGACAACTCCCTGGGATTTTCCGTTGGTTCCTTTTATGTGCGAACCCAACGCCCGCACCGGCGTCCAGTCATTGCCCAGACCACCCGCATACTTGGACAACAGTGCATTTTCCTTTATCGCCTCGTAGATACCACCCAGATCATCACCAACCGTGGTGAGATAGCAACTGGAAAGCTGCGAGCGCACGGAGCCCGAATTGAACAAGGTCGGCGTCGAACTCATGAAATCGAAATTCGACAGCACGTCATAGAATTCGATTGCACGCGCTTCGCGTTCAACTTCATCGATCGCCAGCCCCATTGCAACCCGCATGAAAAACACCTGTGGCAATTCGATACGCCGCTCTTCGATGTGCAGAAAGTACCGGTCATACAACGTTTGCAAACCGAGATAACCGAACTTGAGATCCCGCTTCGCATCCAGCGCGTTTGCCAGCGCAGTGAGATCGAATCGCGCCAGCCGCTCATCAAGCAGTCCTGCCTCGACGCCCTTCTCGACAAATTCCGGGAAATAGGAGGCATAGCGCGAATGCATGTCGGCCCTGCTGACGTCTTCGCCCAGCACTTCATAACGCACCCTGTTCAGCAGCAGGCGAGCAGTGACATAACTGTATGCAGGTTCTTTCTCGATGAGCGAACGCGCAGCTAGGATGACGCTCTTGCGCACTTCATCCATCGGAACGCCGTCATACAGGTCGCGTAGCGTCAGCTCCATGATGGTGTCGACGTCCACCGCACTACCAACGCCCTCGCAGGAATCCGCCACGAGTTCTCGCAAAGTTGCAATATCAAGCGGTCGGCGCTGACCATCCTCCGAAACATTGATCGTGGATACCGCTTGCACTACTGGTGATTCTTTGCGGCGTGCGCGCTCCCGATTGCGCTCATCTCTATACAGAACATACGAGCGCGCGACCTCGTGCTCGCCGGAACGCATTAGAGCGAGTTCAACCTGATCCTGAATATCTTCGATATGAACCGTGCCACCGGCAGGCTTTCTGCGCATAAGCGCGGCGACGACGATTTCCGTAAGGTCGGAAACGACCTCACGAACGCGAGCCGATGCCGCACCCTGCCCGCCGCTGACCGCAATGAATGCTTTGGTCAATGCGATGGTAATTTTTGCCGGCTCGAAACTGACAACGGCGCCGTTTCTTCGAATAACCTTGTAATCTTCGTATCGATCCTGTTGCTCGGCATCCTCAACTGCGTCCACTTGCACGTTGGTCGCAACCGTAGACGAAGAAACGTTGGCGCTTACTTGCATTCCATCTCCCTCTGTTTTCAAGTATTGCCACACGGCAACACTCGCATCTGTTCTCTGGAAACCAATTGGTTCTACGAAGTGCGTCACCAGCGACAACGACTGGAAAACCACAGCCTTCGGTAGAACCACTATATATTGTGTCTGGCACCCCACCAGCCAACTAATTCTAGTAGTCACCATTTTCCTGTCAAGGACTTTCTCATTTTTTGTCGCACTGTGAACACACAATTGTTCGACGCGCCAACCGTTGCTTCGCCCATGACAACGGACGGCGAATGAAGCATGGTTATTCCAGGTCGACAAAGTGCAACGCAGCATCGACGGGTACGACGAGCAGTGGGGGGAAGAGTGTCGAGCGAATTGCACTGCAGAGCATGCAGACAAACATGTGCATGCGGCATGCACAAAAACCAACTACTTATTCCAGTAGTAAGCAGCTATCAGTCTGTAAAATCAGGCGCACCGACTACGGAACAAGAGCCTGTTGGCGGGGAAAACTTCCTGGGTTATGCAAGGCCTACAAAGCAATTACTGGTGTCCCGCGCTGCAACACCTGTATTGCGCTGCGGCAGAAGTCAGCCGCTCTTCAGCAGATTGATGCTCGTTCAGCCGTCCGCGTCGACTTCAACCGAAACTGCCCTGAAGTGCACCCAGTCAAAATGCGGGCCGGGATCTGTTTTGCGTCCACGAGGCGACGCGATATCGCTGTGGCCGACGCAGTCGGCAATTGGATACGTTGCACGCAGTTTCGCGACGAGGTGCGCCAGAACCACATATTGCACCTCCTCGAACGGCAAATCGTCCGCGCCTTCGAGTTCGATGCCAATCGAGAAATCATTGCAACGATTTCGATTACCCCACTTGGATTCACCTGCATGCCAGGCGCGAGACCCGCAAGGCACGAATTGAATCAGCTCGCCATCGCGACGGATGAGAAAGTGCGACGAAACGCGTCGGTCGGCAATTTCACGAAAGTAGGGGTGAGCCTGAGGATCAAGACAATTGGTAAACAACTCGGCGATCGAATTTCCACCAAAGCGCCCGGGTGGCAAGCTGATGTTGTGAATCACAAGCAACTCGATGGCGCAATCCTGCGGGCGCGCATCGCAATTAGGGGAAGCGATTTGCCGGGCGCTACTAAGACTGCCGGCGTCGTTGATAGTCCAGCGCCTCCCTCCGCTTACACTACCCGCGCTCAATTAATTCCCAGGCGCTCCATTCGGTAGCGCATTGACCGAAAAGTGATTCCAAGCAGCTTGGCGGCCGCGGTTCTGTTAAATCGGGTCTTTTCCAATGCCTCCAGAATTGCGTCCTTCTCGACCCGGTCCAGATAATCCTGAAGCGGATATTTGCCGTTGGCACTCACTGTCGACGGCACGTCACTTGACACCGTAGGCGGCGTCAGTTGCAGATCCGCCAGTTGAATTGCTTCGCCACCGGAAAGTGCAAGCGCGCGTTCCAGTACATTTTCCAGCTCCCGAACGTTGCCGGGGCAATCGTAACGGGAAAGGGAATCCATTGCTTCAGCGCTGACGTCGGGTTTTTTCGCACCCGCCGCAGCAGCCAGCCTCTCCAGGATGGCGTTCACGAAAAGCGGGATATCCTCACGCAGTTCACGTATCGCTGGCATGCGTAGCTCAATGACATTGAGGCGATAGTACAGATCGTGCCGGAATTTACCCGCATCAACCTGTTCGCCGAGTTTCTTGTGCGTCGCGCTGATAATCCTTACGTCGACTGGTTCCTCCTGAGTGGAACCGACTTTTCGCACTTTCTTTTCCTGTATTACGCGCAGGAGCTTTACCTGCATGGGCAGAGGCAAATCGGCAACCTCGTCCAAAAACAAAGTGCCACCATTCGCAGCCTGAAAGAACCCGTCCCGGTCCGAATCCGCGCCAGTGAATGCGCCCTTCTTGTAGCCGAAAAATTCCGACTCCATCAAATTTTCCGGTATGGCACCGCAGTTAACCGGGAAAAAGGGTTTGCCGCCCCGCACACTTTTCTCGTGAATGCGCCGAGCCGCTAGTTCTTTGCCACTTCCGGACTCACCACTGATTTGCACGGCCGCCTCAGTTCGCGCCAGTTTCTCAATCAGATCACGAACGGCCTGCATCACTGCCGACTCGCCAAGCAATTCCTGTCCGCCATCGACTTTGGGACTCGCGCCAACCTGAGGTAACGACAGCGCGGACTTCACCAGCGTGCGCAACTGCTCCAGCGACACCGGTTTTGCCAGGTAGTCAAATGCCCCTGCTTTGAGCGCAGCTACCGCGTTTTCGGTATTGCCGTGAGCTGTAATCACCGCAACAGGCAGATCCTGCTCACTAGCGGCAACGAATTTCAGTAGCTCCAAACCGTCACCGTCCGGTAAACGCATATCCGTCAGGCAAAGATCAAATGGCCCATCTTTGACTTTCTTGATGGCTTCCTTGACAGAGCTGGCACGCTCGACATCGAGCCCCATTTTGAGAAGTGTCAGTTCCAGCAACTCGAGGATGTCTTCCTCGTCGTCGACAATCAGCACCGATCGCGAGATAACCCCGCGGACTTGTTCCCTGCGTTTCACTGCAACGCTCCTTTAAATAAAACTCCGAACTGCGCGCCGCCGCCTGCGCGTTCAACATACTCGAGCCTGGCGCTATTCGCCTCGCAAATTTCGCGGGCAATATACAGCCCCAGTCCGGTTCCACTAGAAGCGGTAGTGAAAAATGGCTCAAACAAATTCCCACGCAACGCATCCGCGACGCCAGGGCCATCGTCTTTCACACTAAGTTCCACGCTACCCGCTCGCGCCGCCGACCGCACTCCGAGAGTGATACTTCCCTTCTCTCTGAGGCAGTACCTTAAGGCATTTCGACAAAGATTCCACATGATCTGGTTAAGATGACTACGGTCAAATGTGACTAGAGGTTCGATTTCGGCTTCGATCACAATGACACCATCGGGCACTTTCTCGATCTCGGCAAACTGGCCGACGAAGGTTCGCAAATAATCGACGACCCCGAACGTTTCCCTGAGTGCACGATCACGGCGGTTAAGCCGAAGCACGTCCTGGACCATACGATCGAGGCGCTGCGTATTATCGTGGATAATTTGAAGCAAGCGCATTGCGCTGGATTTCTCACTGGTATCTTCGATGAGTAGTTCAGCTGCGTGATTGATCGCAGACAGGGGGTTACGTATTTCATGCGCGATGTTGGCAGTCAGGCGCCCAAGAGACGCAAGTTTCATTTGTTGCGCCTGGCGTTGTATCCGGGAAAGATCTTCGAGAAAAATCACCACGCCAACATTCTGTTCCTCGCTAACGGTGCGAAACCGGGCAGCCACCGAGGGATCACCGTCCACTGATTGCATTGGTTCTGCCTGCGCAGCGGGATTCTCTCTCCAGCTTTCAAGGTGTGTTGCCAAGGTCGACGAGTACTCGTCCAGCTTAACCTCCATGTCCGTCTTTGACACCGATCCCAAGAGTTGTTCTGCCCGGGTATTGATCTGGCGGATAACGCCACGTTCGTCCGCAACAATAACGCCGTCCTGCATGTCCTGAATAATCAGTTTGTTGATCTGCGCCATGCTGGCCAGATCTACTTCCCGTTGGGCAACGATAGCTTCGATCGCGACTGCGCGACTTGCCAGTGAGTGTCCAAGCCAGGCTGTTGCAAAATATCCAATGCTGATCAATCCGGCCCGCAGGAATAGCGCGGAATTGCCGTCCAGGTAAAGCACTTCGTAAGACTGCTCAAAAAGAATCGCGAATGACGCCGTCGCCGCGTAAAACAAGGGCAGACGTCCCATCGCCAGAATTCCGGCTGCTGCGAGCGACGGTAATAGCAAAAGCTCCAGTCCACTGGCCACGCCGCCGCTTGCATACAGCAACAGCGCGATCGTCAGCACGTCGAGACACACGAGCACTGACAACTGCAACTCGAACCGCGGCTGTTGCCAGACTGTGGGCGCAAAAGCGAAAAGCGTGAGCGCTATGTAAACCAGGTCGACATAAATGAAAAATTCGCGATTGTACGAACCGAACGGGATGTTTTCGGGCAACCAGACGACCGAGCCCAGCAGGATCAGGGCAACAATCAATCGATAAACATTGAAATACAGCAGTGAGCGCCAATGGTCGGCCCCTGTTTCGCCGACTGACCGTACCGTCACTTCAGTCATTGCTGGTGCAGGGTTTCACTAGGTGCTTCACCGGAAAGTGCTGCCAGAACAGGCGCCATCGTCATTCGCGCGGAATTACTTTCTTGCAATTCGAAGATGCTCCTCGCTGCAATAGTAATTATCTTCCGACGCGAGGCTCTCGCTACGCGGCAAATGAATACCGCACACACGGCAACGTACCATGTTCTCCGGCTGCGACTTTCCCGGCTTGGACTGAGGACGCTGCTCACCGGATTCGCGGCGACGTGCGCTGTGCTGGATAACCAAATACGCAATGATAAATACAGCGATCAGGAGTAAGAACTTGGCCACTTGATTGTCGTCATCCGTTAGGTTTTTGGTCACGCACGTTGTCGACTTTTCGCGAGTGCCCGTGACCATATATCGAATTGACGCGCCGGTGGCCGCGTTGGTCGATGGAAAATTGAAAGGACCAACCATGCACACTTCGCGCCTGATTTGAATTGAAGCAGCAATTGGTCAACAAAAAAATATTTCCGGCCCCCGAACGTGACAAGCGTATTGTACATCCACCGAAAATCGAAGATCTGCTTCCAGACCAGACATCACCATGCGTATACCGGGCGTCTGGCCCCCGCCGGGTTGACGTTACAGCCACGTAGGCAACGTGACTTTCTCTAGCGATGTGCAAGTCCAGATATCCGCAACGCGCCAGGAAAACGCAAGTTCAGCTGCACCAGCCGACACGAATATCGTTCGTGAATGCCATTAAATTCGTGAATGCCGTTGAAACTGTGCGGCGCGTTGCAATAGCGATGGCCATTTCGATTGTGAAGGCCATTTCAATTCTGAAGGCAAGGGAATGGTCGGGGTGAGAGGATTCGAACCTCCGACTCCTGCGTCCCGAACGCAGTACTCTACCAGGCTGAGCTACACCCCGACGGTGGAATATCAGTAGTCGCGGCTAACCGCGAAGGCGGCCAATTCTAGCAAACAAATCTTGTATTCTGAATTTCCTACCGAAGTAAGGGCATTTATCGCCAGGCGTGACTCCGCTTCAGCTTGAGATCGCGCATATTCGAGCGCACCGCATTCGCGAATTGCGGACATCACCGGCTCGAAATCGGCAACCCCGCCTTCTGAAACCGCACGCCGAATCATCTCCTTCTGAGTTGAAGTCGCATGACGCATTGCATGAATAAGCGGCAAGGTGACCTTGCCTTCCGCAAGATCGTCGCCCAGATTCTTGCCGGTCTGCTCTAGATCACCCGAGTAGTCGAGAATGTCATCAACGAGCTGAAATGCCGTGCCCAGATGCGTTCCATAGGCGGCAAGGGCATCTTCGAGCGCAGCAGGTACTTCAGATGTAATTGCACCCAGTCGGCCAGCAGCTTCAAACAACTTGGCGGTTTTGGAGCGCACAACTTGCAAATAGTCGCGCTCCGTTACGTCCACATTGTGCATATTGAGAAGCTGCAGCACTTCTCCTTCAGCGATCGTATTTGTGGCGTCAGCCAGAACACGCATGACACGCATGTCATTCACGTTGACCATCATCTGAAACGAGCGCGAATACAGAAAATCCCCAACCAGCACCGATGCCGGATTGCCGAACGTGGCATTGGCAGTCGCCCTGCCCCGCCGCATGCTCGACTCATCGACTACATCGTCATGCAACAGGGTCGCTGTGTGGATGAACTCGACGACCGCTGCCAATTGGTGGTGTTGCGTACCCCGGTACCCGCAGGCACCGGCCACCAGAATCACCAGGGCCGGCCGGAGGCGCTTTCCGCCACTTGACACAATATAATCAGCCACCTGCCGGATCAAAACGATGTCCGAATGCAGGCACTCACGGATAACCGCGTCAACGGCTCGCATGTCTTTTGCGATCAGTTCCGTGATCAGGGGCGGCGTCATGGACACCTTTCAAACAGCAGCATTGTTCGGTGAAGCAGCATTCTCAGAAAAGCGGCGATGGTAGGGATGGCCGGCGAACAGTGTCAAGGCCACAAATGGCTGGTACAACGATCTTGCTGATTGTGCCCTTTTACCTTGCGTAAGCCCTTCTTTTTTTGTAGTATGCGCGCCTTTCCCGAGGCCCTGTCAGGAGCTCGACAATGTATGCGGTCATTAAGACCGGCGGCAAGCAGTATCGTGTGTCGTCCGGCGAAAAAATCAAGGTAGAACAATTAGCTGCAGATGTGGGCAGTCAAATTACGTTCGATACAGTACTTATGGTCGCGGACGGAGACAAGGTCTCAATAGGCAAACCATTGGTTGATGGCGCCAAAGTCGAGGCGACGGTCGTCAATCACGGGCGGGGCGATAAGGTGCGTATATTCAAAATGCGCCGGCGCAAGCAGTCCAAGAAAGAACAGGGCCACAGGCAGAATTTCACTGAGATCCAGGTCAATAGTATTTCGGCCTGATTACTACAGCAGATTGAACCAGGGCGGATAACATCTCAGCCCAAGGAGCGACAAAATGGCACACAAGAAAGCAGGCGGAAGTTCACGAAACGGACGCGACTCCAACGCCAAGCGGCTTGGAGTCAAACGTTTTGGCGGCCAGCTTGTACCGGCGGGCAACATCATTGTGCGACAGCGCGGTACCCAGGTGCATCCCGGAGACAACGTCGGAATGGGCAGGGATCACACATTGTTTGCAAAGGTCGCAGGCCACGTCAAATTCGGGCACAAAGGCCCAATGCACAAGAAAACGGTAAGCATCATCCCGGCCTGAGGTTTTCTCGCCCAAGCAAGAAGCCCTATCGGCATCGGTAGGGCTTTTTTTGTTTTAGTTAACCCAACATCCACTGGTCCGGCCAGATCGCAATGAGATTCTTCGACGAAGCTATCATCGAAACGCACTCCGGCAAAGGGGGAAATGGCATCGCTGCGTTTCGGCGCGAGAAATATGTGCCGCGTGGCGGCCCCAGCGGGGGCGACGGTGGGCGCGGTGGCAGCGTTTACGCCATCGCCGACCGCAATATCAATACACTCATCGATTACCGCTACAAGCGCATTCATCGAGCGAAGAACGGCGAAAACGGGCAGGGCAAGGACCGCTACGGTAAGGGCGGTGAGGACATGCTGCTGCGTTTCCCGATGGGTACGGTTATTAACGATCTGGATACTGGCGAACAGATCGCAGATCTGGCCGTGGATGGCCAGAAAGAATTGATTTGCAAGGGGGGCAAAGGCGGACTCGGCAACATTCACTTCAAATCCAGTATCAATCGCACCCCACGCCAGTGTACGCCCGGCGAAGCGGGGCAGAGCCGTCGGCTCGGGCTTGAGCTGCGGGTGCTTGCCGATGTCGGCCTGCTGGGACTCCCGAATGCAGGAAAATCGACTTTCATCCGCGCCGTTTCAGCGGCTCGCCCGAAAGTTGCCGACTACCCCTTCACAACTTTGCAGCCAAATCTTGGTGTGGTTCGAGTAGATGCCAACAAAAGCTTCGTCGTTGCCGACATTCCCGGACTGATCGAGGGTGCGGCAGAAGGTGCGGGTCTCGGCCATCAGTTTCTACGCCACTTGCAGCGCACAAGCTTACTACTGCATATCGTCGACGTCGCACCGACCGACCAGGACGCAAAGCCCGTGGTAGCGGCAAAGTCAATCATTGAAGAACTTCGCAAGTATGACGATCACCTGTATCAAAAAACGCGCTGGCTGGTGCTCAACAAGGTTGATCTCATACCGGAGAACGATCGCCAGCGCGCCATCCAGGACGTTGATAACGAATATCGGCAAGAAATCGGGGAGCCGGAAAGAACATTCGTCATATCGGCGCTGGCAGGGGAAGGTTGCACGGAACTGACTTATGCTGTGATGGAGCGACTATCAGATATTGCCCGGGACGCGAAAGCATCCGAGGCGGAAGATTCCGGATCGACCGGCGGCGCAAGTACATGAGTGACGCCAGCAACGTGTTCTCGTCAGCCCGGCGCATGGTCGTCAAGATCGGCAGCAGCCTGTTAACCAAAGGGGGGCAAGGCCTGGATCACGCGGCACTCGCACTCTGGGCCGAACAGATTTCAGACATCCGGCAACGCGGCTGCGAAGTCGCGCTCGTGTCGAGTGGCGCCATTGCAGAAGGGATGCAGCGCCTGGGCTGGTCGAAAAGACCACACGCGGTCTTTGAACTGCAGGCCGCCGCCGCCGTCGGCCAGATGGGCCTGGTCGAAGCCTACGAATCCTGTTTTCGCAAGTTCGGTTTACAGACGGCGCAGATCCTGCTGACGCATGACGACCTGTCTGACAGAACGCGTTATCTGAACGCGCGCTCGACAGTGCGCACCCTGCTTCGCCTGGGTGCAGTTCCCATCATTAACGAAAACGATACGGTGGCCACCGAGGAAATCCGTTTTGGCGACAATGACACTCTGGCGGCACTGGTTACCAATCTGATCGAAGCAGACATACTCGTGATCCTTACCGATCAACCGGGACTCCATACCAGGGACCCGCGCCGCCACAATGATGCGGAGCTCATCTCACATGCCGATGCCGGTGATCCCGCGCTGGAAAAGATGGCCGGCGGCGTCGGCAGTCACCTCGGCAGCGGTGGCATGATTACGAAGATTCTTGCTGCGAAACGGGCGGCACGCAGCGGGGCGCACACCATCATTCTCTCCGGTCATGAGCAAGACGCACTCGGTCGTCTCGCAGCGGGCGAAACGATGGGAACGCATTTGCGCGCCAAGACCATGACCCTGGCGGCGCGCAAGCAATGGCTGGCCGACCACCTGCAGGTTCGCGGCAAGCTGAAACTCGACGATGGGGCAGTAAAAGCGCTGCGTCAGAACAACAAGAGTTTGCTTCCGGTCGGCGTGGTCGGTGTCTCCGGTGAGTTCGAACGCGGCGAAGTTGTTAGCTGCCTGAATTCATCAGATGTGGAAATCGCCCGGGGGCTGGTCAATTACAGCGCCGCTGAAACCACCAAGATTCTCGAAACCCCCTCCGGGCTGATTGAATCCAAACTGGGTTACGTAGACGAACCTGAACTCATTCACAGGGATAACCTCGTCTTGCTCTGACGTATTTCAAAGAGAGCAAGATTACGGCGCAGGGCAATGTTGGTGCAACCAAGCCAGGTTGGTGTCACAAGCGTCATTACTCAGAAACTGAGTAGAGCGAGGTTGCCGCGATGACGCATGTTCGCGAAATTAACACGACGAATCAGCCTCGACCCACGTGTCAGAAACCGCGATAGTCTCCGAAATAGGGCCGACCGCCCTTTAAAACCGCGACTGCTTCTTTGGCGTCGTTGTGAGGAAGTCCATTAGGACACAAATAATAAAGGCGAAGCGATTGTCGCAAGTTGTTAGTGCTTGTGCTTGAAATAGCTTGCCATTTCGGATTGCGCGGCAGTATCCAGGTCCGGTCTTCAGTCGCGCCGTAAGCGTAGACCTTGTATTCCGCGGATTCGCAGTGAATTCCCTCAAAACTCACATTCTCAATGCCCGATGCGGAGCGTGCGACCACTGTGTAGCGCACGACTCGATCCGCGTCCACGCGCACGGATGTCAGATCAGCAAAAAACTTGAAAGTGGTCCCACCGGCAATTTTGAACTCGGCCAGATTTTCCGCCCGCGGATAAGGCGGTAGTGGGGAATTCGCTTCACTCCAGGGTGCTTTGGGCTGGGCGGTGGACACCGGATCGTTAGAGCGGCGAGTGCTTTCGGAAGGCGCTTCGGCACTTGCGCAGGCGCCAACAAAAATGACAAAACAGAGAGCTATGGCGGCCCTGCTTGCAGGCAGCCGGTCAGTTATATCGGTACACATGCGCACGCGTAAGTGGGTATGGCAATGCACCGTTCGCCAACGGCTTTGCACCAAGTATTTGATAGATCGATATCCAGCCACGATCAAACGCGTGTGCGGAACCCGCCATATATATCCGCCAAACCCTGTATCGCTTCTCGCCGACATAGTCCACTGCGCGCTTCGAGTTTGCCTCAAGTCTGCTCACCCAGTGCCACAACGTCATGGCGTAGTGCGGGCGCAACGATTCGGCATCCAGCGACTCCAAACCGTTTGAAGCCATCTCGCGAATCACTCGCGATACATGTACAAGTTCCCCGCCCGGAAATACGTATTCATCAACAAACTTCCCGATGTCGCTGCCAAGCGAACCATCCTCCAGCGAATTAGTGGTAATGCCGTGATTTAACACGACGCCGCCAGATTTGAGTAGATCGCGAATTTTTCCAAAGTACACCGGCAGATTTTTCTTTCCCACGTGTTCAAACATACCCACGCTGGCAATTTTGTCAAAAGTCTCATATTGCGGAACGTCCCGGTAATCCATCAAGCGCGCCTCGCAGCTGTCTTCCAGACCCAGCTCCTTGATTCTTTGATTTGCCAATGCGTGTTGCTCTTCGGACAAGGTGATTCCGACGGCCTTCACGCCATAGTGGCGGGCCGCCCAAATGATCAGCGCACCCCAGCCACAACCGATATCGAGCAGACGCTCACCTGCCTTGAGCTGCAGTTTCCTGCAGATGTGCTCGAGCTTCTGCTCCTGGGCCAGATCAAGGCTGTCGGCCGGGTCCTTAAAATAGGCGCACGAGTAAACGCGATTGCGGTCCAGCCATAGCTCATAGAATTCGTTACCTACATCGTAATGATGCTGGATCGCCTTTCGATCAGCGGGGCGAGTATGGCGCCACCAGTTCAGAATTTTCGGCTGTTTTTTGTAAGTGGCCGGCTTCGCCGAAACCCATTTTTCACCGATCAGCATGGTTTCCCGCATGTCGCCCTCAATGTCAATCTCTCCCTCGACATAGGCTTTGGCGATGCGCCCCAGACTGGGATTCGCCAATGACGATACCGCGGCCGGCGTTTTGACCGTCAGTCGAATTTTGGCCTCGGTTTGCGGCAGTGCGGTCGTGCCGTCCCATAGAGAAACAGAAACCGGCAAACCAAGCCGCGCGAGTCTGCGCTCGATTTGGCTGATCACATTCATTGCCTGAACCACTTTTTCATTAGTCCGACAACCGCCCCCTGGCGGCCGATCTATTGTACGTAGTTCATCGTCAGTTTGACATGCGGCGCCGCAATTACAGCATAAGGTCACTAATCAGTGATTGCCTCACGGCTTCAGGCACTTTTTCGATGGATACCATGTATTCCGGATGATCAGAACCCATCGCCAGAGGCTGGCCGCGTTTCAAGGCATCCTTCATTTCGGCATCCAGTTCGAATCGCAGGAAGTGCACCGCTGACGTCTTTTCTTCGGTCTCGCGCTCCAGATCTTCGTCGGCAATCGCATAAACCCTGGCGTGACCGGCGACCTGAACCCACACCTTGTCCTCAATCCCGATGAGCCTGCCAAGCGCCTGGCGGCGTTCTGTTTCGTCAGGATATTCGATCAGCATCGTCGCTTTCCAGTTGCTACCGTCAGGCACCAGCGGATTGTATGCGTCCAGCTCATCAATGATGCCTTGCTCTTCAAAGATGCGCTCAACGCGAAGCATTTCCTGAATCTGATAGCGCATCGTCAATTCATCTTCGAATAACAGCGTCACATGGTCGCCAAGATGGACCTCTCGATTTCGTTTATGCGCCAGTACACGTGCCCTGAAATCCGCGCGCTTGGCTGCGTACTCCTCCAGGGACATCAGGCTCTCACGGGCGATTGCAGTCATCTTGCATTCCTTCAAAAAAAAGAGTCAACACATCGTCGGATTCAGAATAAATGGATCGCAACGATCGGAGAAAAGGCAACGTGTTGCTACTCAATCACTACCCGCTCGCGAGATATGCGGCTTCATTCTCACAAGAGAGATCGCCACAATCTGTTGCTGCTCTGTCACCGCTCATCGAACCGGTAGTCAATATCGAACTTTGAGTTCGACGCGCTCCTAAAGCCCGTACGCCATGCGCACGAGCGCAAGAGGATGTTGTTTTTGCGGCTGGCTTTGTTCGCCATTGGCGCGAATACCTTGCGCAATATGGCGGCCCGCAATAGCGCAGTCCGAACTGATGTAATCGGGGTCGGGCACCGACATTTTGCTAAACACCGGCCGGCCAATCTTCATGGAGTCAGCAAAAAACTCGGTCTTTACGCCCCAGGTACCGTCATGTCCGGAACAGCGTTCTACAGTCGTGACACTGGTGTCCGGAATCAACTGCAGCATCTCGCGTGTCTTCTGCCCCATATTCTGAACGCGCAGGTGGCAGGGAATGTGATATGAAATCTTGCCTAGCGGGTTCTTGAAATCGAGTTTCAAATAACCGTCGCGCTTGCGCAGCATCAAGTATTCAAACGGATCAAACATCGCCTCCGCGACTGCCTTGACATCGGCATCATCCGGAAACATGAGTGGCAGTTCCTGCTTGAACATGAGCGTACACGATGGAACTGCGGTGACAATTGCGTAGCCTTCTCGCGCAAGGCGCGCCATGACCGGAATATTGCGCTCCTTTAGTCCGGCCACTGCCTCAAGATCGCCGAGTTCGAGTTTAGGCATACCGCAACAGGCCTCTTTCTCGACGATTTTCACCGGAATCTCGTTGTGTTTGAGAATGCTGACGAGATCATGGCCGATGCCCGGCTCGTTGTAGTTCACGTAACACGTCGAAAATATGGCGACCTTACCCGGGGCGTTTTTGCCGTCCCGGACAGGAAATGATTCGTCAGCCCCTGAGTTCTTTCGAAAGCCAGCGCTGCTGTACTCAGGCAGATCACGTTCCTTGGCAATACCAAGAGTCGAGTCCATGACTTTTCGGGCCATCACATTCTTGTTGACGGCATTGACCACATTCACAACCACCGGAATTGAAGCCAGTTTCCCGATTGCATCGGTGCTCGACAAAAGCTTGTCGCGGAATCGCGTCTCGCCCTTCTTGTACTTCACCGCTTTCGCGCGAAGCATGAGATGGGGAAAATCGATATTCCACTCGTGAGGCGGCACGTATGGACACTTGCTCATGTAACACATGTCGCACAAGTAGCATTTATCCACGACTTCCGAGAAACGAGTCTTGTCTACGCCATCGAGTTCGCCGGTGTCGCCCTCGTCGATGAGATCAAACAGGCTCGGGAAAGCCGTGCACAAACTGACGCACCGCCGGCAGCCATGACAAACGTCAAATACGCGCTCAAGCTCGTCAGTTAATTTTGCCTCATCGTAGAAATCTTTCGATCTCCAGTCGACGGGATGCCGTGTCGGCGCTTGGAGGTTTCCTTCGCCCATCTGATAAATATCTGAAAGTGGTTATAGAAGGGTTCAACCGCGAGACGCCAAATCGAGTACGAAGCAAAGCGTCTCGCGGTTGCCTAACGATGCCGTCCCGCAAGCAGGATCACATCTGGATATCAGTCTTCCAGTGTGTCCAGCGCTTTCTGAAAACGATTGGCGTGAGAACGCTCGGCCTTGGCCAGAGTTCCGAACCAGTCGGAAATCTCGTCAAACCCTTCATCACGGGCCGCTTTCGCCATGCCCGGATACATGTCGGTGTATTCGTGCGTCTCTCCAGCGATCGATGCCGCCAGATTTTCACGCGTCTGGCCTATCGGTAATCCGGTTGCCGGATCACCGGTCTCTTCAAGATACTCAAGATGACCATGTGCATGGCCTGTTTCGCCTTCAGCCGTCGAGCGGAATACGGCGGCAACGTCATTTTGACCTTCAACATCAGCCTTGTTCGCGAAATACAGATAACGCCGATTCGCCTGGGATTCACCCGCGAACGCATCTTTCAGATTCTGCTCGGTCTTGGACCCTTTAAGCGCAGCCATTTATGAAATCTCCTCAAAATATTAAGATGAATCGAACTACAACATGCCAGAAACAACCGAATTGCCAAAGGCGACCCCTGATTAGACTCACTCTAATCTGTAAATGAAGTTTAGAGCGCTTCCCCTAAACCTGTCAATTCGTTATCGATAGTGTGCACTTACTATCGTTGGTTTTGATATGTGTTATGTCTTTGTCAAAAACGCTTCGTTTTGGGCTGCGCCCGCCGGTTTACATTGCCTTGTTGACCATAGCAAGAACTCCAAACGGTACATTGCCCTTGGTCAAATGCATGGCGGATGTCCAGTACGCCACTAAATCGTCGCGAAACAACGAACTGGAAGCATTATTGCTTTGTAGATGACAAAGCCTCCAATCTTTCCTACGCAATTGGCAACGCGTACTCCCACCGATTCGAAACCATAGCGCGCCATGTTGAATTCCGACGGTATCGGCCTGACGGACGACGACGACCTGAGAGGGTTCGCCCGGACGATCGCCGAAATCGAATGGCTGTTGCTGATCCTGGTACTTGCCTATCTGGTTGCTGTGAAACAGCAGACCGAAAGCCAGATTGCCATTCACATGGCGCTGTTTTTCCTGGGCGCTTTCATCCTGACGCTGCACTACGCCCATTTTTACAAGGCCGCACAATCCCTCAGACTGGCGCTTGAAACATGGGTCATGATCGTGTTCATCACCTGGGTCACCTGGTACTCCGGAAAAGTCGACAGTCCGCTTATCAATCTGTACCTGCTTCCAATCATCGCCAGTGCGCTGATTCTAAGCAAAACGATGACGACGATTGCAACTGCTACGGTAATTGCTGCTTACATGGCAATGGCATACGGCAGCTCAAAGGAGGGAATGGCGTCTCTCTCGTACTGGGGCGTTACTTTTGCGCAGATCGCGCCAGTGGTGCTGGTCGCCTACATTACGACCATGCTGTCCGCCGACATTCGCTTCGCGCTTGCCAAGCTCAAACGCGTATCGGAGACTGACGAACTTACCGGCGTTTACAACATGCGCGCGTTTGCGGCGATACTAAAGCGTAGCCTTCAGCAATCCATCAGACATAGACACCCCCTCTCGATCATCATGGTTGATGCGGACAATCTCAAGGCCATCAATGACTCATTTGGCCATGACGCGGGAGACAAGCTACTGAAACATCTGATCGCCAAGTTCGCAGACGAACTTCGCCAATCCGACATTCTCGCTCGCTACGGCGGAGATGAATTTACGGTTCTGTTACCTGAAACGGCCCTGGACGGCGCCACCGAAGTGGCCGAGCGCATGCGCAAATCGGTAGAATTGTCGCGATTCGATGTGCGTGGCAAGGCAGATCTGACTACGACCATCAGCATTGGCGTCGCCAGTTTTCCCGAACACGGCAGCAACGGCGATCTGATTTTTGAAAAAGCAGACAAAGCGCTTTATCGCGCCAAGCGCGAAGGCCGCAACCGAATAGCGACTTATGAACTGGAGAAAGACGCCGGCTAATAATCGCGTCTGCGTCCGGGCCGGAAATAGGTCGTATTGTCGTAAAACTCATCACTCTCGTTTTGTGACCACCAACCCGGTATACCCAGCATGGGTAGCGGCGCGAACGCCTGGCCATTCACCAGTTTCCCGGGGTCGTGGGCAAACGTCGCTACGAGCCGATCGACCGCGGCATTCAGTTCACAGCCCTGCAGACGAATAGTCTTCTCCGGTACGCTGAACAACAGCGCCTTACCCGTCATACCGACAAAAGGTGCGCGCGCTTTCTCATACATCGCGTGGCCAAAGATCAGAAATCGCACGCGTTCCTGAACTGGATTGCGACGCCCAAGGAACAACTCTTTCCAGCGGAAATCACGCAGCAAATCCAGCAACTCGTTATCGCTCGACAAAACCACCATTCCATCTTCATCGAACATGGTCAGCGCATCGCCAGTTGCCGAGCGTTGGCTACCAGCTTGCGCCGTGAGTGCAGCAAAGTGGCGCGCATTGATCACAGCCTTGGCGGTTGGAAACGACATCCAAACAAGCGCGTTGAACAGGTCATGCCAATTCAACGGACGAACCATCACCTCGCCGCTCAGGTAGGTGCGCGGTTCAAACTCATCCTCGAATCGCGTCGCTTTCGAAACTTGCTCAACAAACTGAATCCGTTGGCCACGCGCGTTGACCATGCGACGCCCACTCGCGTCCGCCATCTCATTCAAAAGTTCGACATTCGGCCAACCGATATCCGGCAGCCCATTTGCGGCCGGTTTCAGAGCGGCAAACATCCCTGAAGAACTGACCCAGTCAAGATTCCACAATTCCACTCTTCGAGCCGTTCCGCAACCATCAGTTAACATTGATACCCGTTCAGATTCTAACGTTGTAACCAGGTTCAGAGAATATCGTGTCAGAGCAAATTGATTGTGCGGTAATCGGCGCAGGCGTCGTTGGACTCGCGGTTGCACGAGCACTGGCGCTTGACGGACGTGAAGTCATCGTACTGGAAGCCGAAGACGCAATCGGCCTCCATACCAGCTCCCGGAATTCCGAAGTTATTCACGCCGGCATCTATTATCCGCAAGGTTCGCTCAAAGCACGTCTTTGCGTTTCCGGCAAACAACTTCTCTATGATTACTGCCGCGAACGGTCTGTTCCGCACGCCAATATCGGAAAGATCATCGTCGCTCACGACGATGCTGAACGCAGCGCGGTCGGTAGCTATATCGAGAAAGCCACTGCAAACGGCGTAACTGATCTGCGCTGGCTGTCAAAATCCGAACTGGCAGAGATGGAACCCGCAGTTGAGTGCGTTGCTGGTGTGATATCCCCTTCTACCGGCATCATCGACAGCCACGCGCTGATGATTGCGCTTCAGGGCGACGCCGAAAATGCCGGCGCTATCGCCGTTTTCAAGAGTCCGTTGGCGTCCGGAGATGCGTCTGGAGATGGAATCGTACTCAACGTGGGTGGAGCTGAATCCATGACCATCAGGTGCAACACAGTCGTCAACTGTGCCGGCCTGCGCGCCCCGGAAGTGGCGGCCACAATCGCAGGGATTCCGGCGCGTACGATACCCACCGCCCGCTTCGCCAAAGCCCATTACTACACACTGTCCGGCAAGTCGCCATTTCACCACCTCGTGTACCCTGTAGCTCACGCCGCGTTTCTGGGTGTGCATGTGACCATCGACCTCGGCGGACAGGTGCGCTTCGGCCCCGATATCGAATGGATAGACGAGGTCGATTACAGTTTCGACCATTCTCGAGAAGCACTTTTCTACGAGGCAATCCGCCGCTATTGGCCTGAGCTCAAGGACGGCCAGCTTCAGCCCGGCTATACCGGCATCCGTCCGAAAATTTCCGGTCCGGGAGAAGCGGCTGCCGATTTCCGCATCGACGGGCCTGACGATCATGGCGTTCCGGGGCTGGTCAACCTGTTCGGGATTGAATCGCCCGGCCTGACGTCGTGTCTGGCAATTGGTGATCACGTGCGTCGCTTGTTGATTTCCTGACCACCTAATCAACCCGCTGAGGTGCAACTTCACCGGTCCGCCTGCGGGCAAATCTTACCGGTGCGCAAGCAGGCGAGCATAGCCACTACAACCTGTCTGCAAAAAAAAGCCCCGAATCATCGGGGCTTTTTTTTGAAGTCACAAATTGATCGCGGTTATGCGGCAACCAAGGCCAACGGCAGCCATCCATGCTGCCATTGACACCTTGCGGGTTCAGGCTGCCTTGCGCGCCGCCCCGATCGCGCGCCATACCTTCTCCGGCGTGGCAGGCATCTCAATCGTCTTCACACCGAGCGGTCGCAGTGCGTCGAGCACCGCATTCAGAACCGTTGGGGTGCCTCCGACTGTACCCAGTTCACCAACACCTTTTGCGCCAAGTGGATTAATCTTGCACAGAGTAGTTTCGTCGGTATTGGTATCGAAATCCGGCAGATCATCTGCCCGCGGTATGCAGTAATCAAGCAGTGACCCATTGAGCAACTGGCCGCTATCCGGATCGTAGCTGGCGTTCTCAAGCAGTGCCTGGCCAACCGCTTGCGCGATCCCGCCGTGCACCTGACCGGCAACGATCATCGGATTCACCACTCGCCCGACGTCATCCATGGTCGTGTAGCGTGCAATCTCGGTCACACCGGTGTCCGGGTCAATCTCCACTTCGCAGACGTGACAGCTATTTGGCCAGGACGGCCCGCCGACTTCCTGTTTGGTCCGGATGGCAATACGCTTCTCCGGTTGTTTGGCCGCCAGTTCAAACAGATCGATCCCGAGGTCAGTTCCTGCGACCGTGAACCGGCCGTCCTCATAGTTGATGTCGGCAGCAGCCGCTTCGAGAGATTCGGCAGCGAGTTCCCGGCCTTTATCAACGGTTTCTTTCGACGCCGTCTGCATCGCGGATCCACCAATATAGAGCGATCGGCTACCCATGCTGCCGACGCCGTTTGCGACATCACTGTCACCCTGCACGATTTCGATGCGCTCCGGATCGATATCCAGCGTTTCCGACAGGATCTGAACGTAACTGGTTTCGATCCCCTGCCCCATTGCCTGCATGGCGGTGTAGATAACAATTCTGCCATCCGCCTCGACGTGCAGGTCAATGGTTTCCTCGTGAACCACACCGGTCCACTCCAGAAACGTCGAGATCGCGTGTCCACGCAGCTTGCCGTGGGCTGTCGAATCCTGTTTGCGCTTGTCAAAACCTGCCCAGTCCGCCTTTTCGAGAATCCGGTCAAGCATGTGCGGGAAATTTCCACTGTCGAACTTTTCGCCCATCGGCGATTTGTACGGCATCTGGCCCGGTTGAATCAGGTTGCGCCTACGCAATTCCGCCGGGTCGATTTTCATTTCAGCCGCAGCCTGATCCATCAGTCGTTCTATCAGAAAAATCATTTCCGGCCGGCCGGCGCCGCGATATGCGCCAACCACATTGGTATTGGTCAAATAAGCCGTGCCGCTCAGATGCAAGGCCGGAATGTCATATACGCCGGTGATCACCTTGGGACCGACTGCAACGACAATGACCGCCCCGGGGCCGTTCGCGTGGGCGCCAATGGATCCGGCGACGTTGACACGCAGACCAAGAATTTTCCCGTTAGCGTCGAACGCGAGTTCGGCCTCACTGCTCTGATCGCGCCCGTGATTGCCCACCATAAACTCTTCGCTACGCGTCGCCCGCCAATGCACGGGACGCTTCAATTTTTTTGCAGCGTAGGCGCATACGCAATCCTCAGCATAGAGCTGGGTCTTCATGCCGAAGCCACCACCGACGTCACCGACGCGTACGCGCACCTTGTCTTTCGGAATTTTCAGAACGGCATCAGCAAGCGTGTCCCGATATCCGGCCGGATTCTGGCAACTGGCGTACAGGGTGACGCGCCCGCTCTCGTCATCGTAATCACCGATGCTGCCGCGTGGTTCCATCGTAACCGGCACCAGTCTCTGGTTATGCAGCGACAGCTTGGTGACGTGCTTGGCTTTGGCGAAACCTGCGTCCGTTTCATCTTTCTTGCCGAACTCGGTCTGCGCCGCAATATTGCCAGGCGCGCCCGCCCATATCTGCGGGGCGTCCTTGGCGCTGGCCTGCTCGATAGTCACAACCGCAGGCAGCTCGTCGTACTCAACCGCTACGTGTTCGGCTGCGTCCTCAGCCTGTGCTCTTGTTTCGGCAACTACGGCGGCCACCGCCTCGCCAACATGACGCGCCGTATCCACAGCAATCGGGTCATTCGGCGGTCCATCCATTGCCTCGCCGTCGGCACGTTGCAGGCCCGGTCCAATCGGCAACGGGCCAACCCCATCGGCCTGAAGGTCCGCCCCCGTGTAAACCGCGAGCACGCCGGTCATCGCTTTCGCCGCCGACGTGTCGATGGACACAATGCGAGCGTGCGCGTGCGGTGAACGAACAAAAATCACGAAGGTCTCTCCGGGAAGCGCCATGTCATCGACGAACTGTGCCGTCCCGAGAAGAAGCCGCTGGTCCTCGCGGCGGGTGATGGCCTGCCCTATGCCGTACTTTGCCATTTGCCTGTCCTGTCTGATTGAATGATACCGACGGCCCTAGTGTAGTGTTTCCCTAGCCCGCCGGAACAAAACGTGATTCTACGACAGTCCCGAAATCAATCGCCAAAGTCAATCTTCGGTTGATATGCGGGCGCACGTTGTCTAGCATACAGCGTTACCCGGCAGATCATGAATACCTGCCGCCGCAAATCGATTCGACCAAAAACCGCTATAACAAGGAAAACTGCATGTCAGTCCGGCTATCAATGACCGTTAACGGCAAGCCTGTCACTGCTGAAGTGGCCTCGCGAACCCTGCTCGTTGACTTCTTGCGAGACCAGCTTCGTCTAACAGGCACCCACATCGGCTGCGATACCGCGCAGTGTGGCGCTTGCACCATTCATATGAACGGCCGGGCGGTGAAGTGCTGCAACATGCTCGCTGTGCAGGCCGAAGGGGCCAAAATCACAACAATCGAGGGCATCGCCAGTTCAGATGGCAGCATGCATCCGATGCAAACCGCGTTTCGCGATCATCACGGACTGCAATGCGGATATTGCACACCGGGGATGGTCATGAGCGCAATCGATCTGGTAAACAACCACCCGCAACCAGGCGATGCGGAAATCCGCGACGGTCTGGACGGCAACCTGTGCCGCTGCACCGGCTACCACAATATAGTCAAGGCGGTGCACGTTGGTGCCGCCGCAATGAAGAAATAGCAAAAGAAGTCCAAACAGACACTACCGCTCGCGGAGAGACACATGTACGAATTCAATTACCAGAAAGCGACCAGCGTTACCGATGCCGCAAGCAAACTCGGCGCGGGCACGGATACACGCCTGCTTGCCGGCGGCCAAACGCTGATTGCCGCAATGAAGCTGCGCCTGGCAGCACCCACCGACATCATCGACATCAGCGGCATAGCCGAATTGCGTGGCATCAAAGCCGGCAAGGATGGCCTCGTCATCGGTGCGATGACGACACACGCTGAGGTCGCGTCGTCGAAGGACGTCAAGACACACATTCCGGCACTCGCGGTTCTGGCAAACAGCATCGGCGATCCGATGGTGCGCAATATGGGAACCATCGGCGGTTCGATCGCCAACAACGACCCTGCCGCAGATTATCCAGCGGCTTTGCTCGGACTCGGCGCAACCGTGAAAACCAACACACGTGAAATCGCTGCCGACGATTTCTTTGCGGGCATGTTCATGACGTCACTGGAACCCGGAGAGATCATCGAATCCGTCAGCTTTCCGAAACCGAAGCGCGCCGCTTACATGAAATTCAGCAACCCGGCATCGCGTTACGCAATCGTCGGTGTATTCGTCGCGGAAACCGGCAGCGGCGTGAGAGTTGCCGTTACCGGAGCCGGCGCCAGTGTATTCCGCGCTACCGAAATGGAAAAAGCCCTCGCCGCCAAATTCTCCCCGGAATCCGTAGCCGGAATCAGCATGCCCAGCGACGACCTGAATTCCGACATGCACGCCAGCGCCGCTTACCGTGCACACCTGATCACCGTCATGGCAAAGCGCGCGGTGGAGACGGCGGTTGGCGGATAAGAGCCTAGCGTAGTACTTCACTATTAACGGCACAAAAGATGGCGAGAATTCACCTCATACTTCGTTACAAATCCTCGCGAGGTGTACAACCTCGCTGCGGTTTGCGCCTCGTCTGAGGCAAATTTCGCCACTTTTGTTTATCTGCACGCGTGTTCGATCATCCAATACAAGCGAACTCGCGTTCGATCAGTCGACACAGGCGCCGTGAACAGTGAAGCACTACACTAAGCTGCCGCGTTCGATAGACGACACGCTTGCACTGCTTTCCGACGGTGACTATGTAGCCGGACGGCCACTCGCCACTGCAGTATTCCTTGCGCTACGCATGGGCCGACCACTGTTTCTCGAAGGTGAGGCCGGTGTAGGGAAGACCGAAATAGCGAAAGTCCTTGCCGATACACTCGGCAGGCGTCTGATCCGGCTGCAATGCTACGAAGGCCTCGACGTTTCATCGGCGGTCTATGAGTGGAACTACTCACGGCAAATGATCGAGATTCGTCTCGCCGAAGCGAAAGGCGAAGAGTCGCGCAAGGCGCTGGAGAGCGACATTTTTTCGGAGCGGTTTCTCATTCGACGTCCGTTGCTGCAAGCACTGGAATACACGGATGCACCTCCCGTGCTGCTAATCGACGAACTGGACCGCAGCGACGAGCCATTCGAAGCGTATTTGCTTGAAGTGCTGGCTGATTACCAGGTCACCATCCCGGAAATCGGCACCGTGCGCGCCGAGCAACCGCCGATCGTCATCATGACATCCAACCGCACCCGCGAAATCCATGACGCGGTCAAACGCCGCTGCCTTTATCACTGGGTGGACTATCCGGATGCGGCCGCAGAACTGGACATCATCAGACGCAAAGCGCCGCGGGCGCAGGAAATTCTGTCACGCGAGATCGTTGCCTTTGTACAAAAACTGCGCTCGATGGATTTATTCAAACTGCCCGGTGTCGCCGAAACCATTGACTGGGCGAACGCGATGGTCGAACTTGACCGCGTGTCGCTTGAACCTGACATCGTCAACGATACCCTGGGAGCGTTGCTCAAATACCAGGACGATGTCGCCCGTGTACGCGGCAACGAAGCAGCGCGCATACTGACTGAAATTCGCGCTGAGCTGGCACTCAGTCACTGAGCAAGCAGTCGCTAAACGACCGTAGCGGAGCGCAGCGCTCCATATGAATACCGCCAAGCACGACAACGATTTTCCCGAGAACGGTTTCTTTGCGCACAACGTCGCCCACTTCGCACGCGCACTGCGGCGAGCGGGCGTCCCGGTGGGCCCCGATCGCGTCCTCGACGCACTACGTGCGCTGGAAGCCACCGGAATTTCGAAGCGCGACGATTTCTACTGGACACTCGCCGCTTTGTTTCTCAACCGGCGAGAGCATTTTGACGTGTTTGACCAGGCGTTCAATCTGTTCTGGCGGAATCGTGAGTTGCTCGAACGACTGCCACCGACCTCGCCCGACCAACAGCCGGACGAAAACATTGACGACAATGTACCCGCACTACGTGTCGCCGAAGCGCTCGGACTGGTGCGCGAATCGCCACTCCTGAAAGAAACGGAATCCGACGAAACCGGTACGGCTGCGTCGCAAGCAGAACAATTGCGCCGCAAGGATTTCGATAGCATGTCGAACGCAGAACTGACGCAGGCGAAACAACTGATCGCCGGCCTGCGTCTGCCGATCGCGAAAATACGCACGCGGCGATTGCTGCCATCCTCGCACGGCCGTTTTATCGACATGCGCACTACGCTGCGCTCCAGCCTGCGCGGCAACGCTGACGTCATTCCGTTGGCACGCCGTTCATTCCAGAAACGCCACCCGCCGCTGGTCGTGTTGTGCGACGTATCCGGTTCGATGAGCCGCTATTCGCGTATGTTTCTACATTTTCTGCATGCAGTGACAAACGACCGCGATCGCGTCCATACGTTTGTTTTCGGCACACGTCTGTTCAACATCACACGGCATCTGCGTCATCGCGACGTTGATATTGCACTTGGCGAAGTGTCCAGAGCGGTCAGCGACTGGTCGGGCGGAACCCGCATCGGCGCGACCATCGCTGAATTCAATTTGCGCTGGTCACGACGCGTGCTCGGACAGAATGCAGTCGTTCTGTTGATCAGTGACGGCCTCGATCGCGACGGCGGAGCCGGCCTCGGCAAGTCAATGGAGCGATTGCGCAAGTCATGCCGCCAACTGATCTGGCTTAATCCACTGTTGCGCTTCGACGGGTTCGAACCGCTGGCCACGGGCGTACGAATCATGCTGCCGCATGTCGATGCCTTCCTGCCGGCGCACAATGTCGACAGCCTGGCCGAACTTGCCACTGCACTAAAGCGCGCGCATCAGGCCCCGTTCAGGCCGATCTCGTAAGCGGCTAAAGCCTAGCCTGCCTATTCTCGCGGCGTACGGACGATGCATTGCCACGCTATCGATTTCGTAACGCACACTCAGCCATGATCCGATATAGCCCCCCCCAATTCGTACTCGACGAAAACGGCACCCGCAGGTGCCGTTGGTCCGGATGCGTGCCAGATCCGCCGAACGCGTTGGTGCCAAGCGGAGTTTTGCTCGCTAGGCCGGAGAGAGTTGTGGCGTCCCGGGACGTTTTGCGGCAATTCCGAAGAACATCGCCAGCCCGATCACCATTAACGCGAGAGAAGATGGCTCCGGAATTGTTGCCGCCGAAGCAACTGAAAGCCCTTGGCCTCCGTGACTAGCAGTCACGATATCGTAGTTAACAGGCCCCTCCGACCACAGGATATCTATCGACGTTAGACTAGTGGGCATAAACCAGACGTTTGCAGTTGAAATCGGATCAAAGAAGACTGCATCGTTCAATCCAGTAGCAGGACCACCACTTATCAGCGAATTCGCGCCAATTGAAAAACAAGCCCTCGCTGAAAACCGGGCACAATCAACACTGGAGCCACTTCCACTCAAGAACGAAAAGGCGACACTTCCAGTGGACGTGAAATCCCAAGCCGTGATCTCGGTACGTACTACCAGCCCGTCCATATCCTGATCGTCTACCGTAATGGATCCGTTCAATACGGATCCGCCTATTCCGGTGAACTGACTGAGAGTGTATTGAATCGGCATCGCCCGAAGCGGGCTACTCACGCCAATGAGAGCAACGAACACGAGCGCAAAAATATTCTTGATCATTCTTGTTCCTCCCTTGCTCACTTCAAGACCGTGTGGCAACAAAACGCGATCAAGTCGCACGCGCTGTTCAAGATCTGGCGCCTATGTCCTTATCGTCTTCTATGGACGATTCTGCATAGTTCTTATTATTTTGAAAACTGTAACACGCGCGTTTGGTGACACGCAAACTGAATCGAAGTGTTTCGAAATCCCGGCTAATCGAGATCTCTGGGAAGCATGTGGGGCGACTCCGCAAGTCATGCCGCCAACTGATCTGGCTCAATCGTCCGTAGCGTATTGGTGATTTCGAACCGCTGGTCACAGGCGTACGCGTCATGCTGCCGCACTGCGATACCTTCCTGACGGCGCACAAGGTAAACAGCCTGGCCGAACTTGCCTCCGCGCTGAAACGCGCGCACCTAGCCCCGCTCAGATCAATATCGTCGGTGGCTACGGCTTAGCACGAACTCGAGATAGTGTTTGGTGTGCGCCGACCAACACATGGGGACGAAATAAGTGGACGCTACCCTTTTACTTTCTCCAAAAACTGTCTCGATCAGAGTGACATGACTTCGAACGGGACTACGGCATCGGTCATCCAGCTTCCCTCGTACTGATTGCCGTGCTGGCGCGAAAGTGTGAAGCGATAGCCGAGGTGTTCGCCATCTTTTGAAGTCAGGACTACGTCAATCGTGGCCACTTCGCCTTCGATTATGAGGTTTTCATAATTGGCGGTGCGGTGATTGATCATTGGTCCGTAGATCGGGCTGCGCACCATCACCGCAAAGCGCTCAATCGGGCCGGTTACGCGCTTGTTCGTGGGAGAGGCAAAATTGAACGTCACCTCAATGCCTCTGTTTTCGTAAGGCGTATCGTTTTTCTGCAGCGCCTTGATCTGAATGCTCACTACGTCCCGAGGCGACAGTGATGGATCAGGCTCGGTCCGAGGAAGGTGGTGGTGGTCGGCCACTACCGGCGCGACCAGCACAAGGAACGATGCGGCAACCCATAGCAGTAGTTTCATGATCGGACCCAAAAAGTGAACGTCGGTAAAAATTCGAGACAGTGGGTAATCAGATTTAAAACAGAGTCTGAACCAACAGAGTGGTGATTCAAACATGAAATTGACGAGCAATACACCCTACTTAGCCTGGGTAGCATTTCCCTTCATTCGCAAAGTACGTAGCTCTCCGCTAGAGAATCTCGAAGACTTCATATCCCGCACGGTCCGCTTTTCGCCAACCGATCCCTACCGCAACGATTCGGTTGAGCCATGCGTATTTGGGCGAAGATGTCTCGAAGTACGGTGTGCTGCGATGGTAGTACTCGGACGCATCGACGCTCTCGCCTGCCGCGATCCTGGCCATCACTTCCGGCGGGCCGCAGCGAATGCCGGTGTAATGCATGAATATGAGCGCATCGTCATTCGTTTTCAGAACCAGGCGAACGTTGGGGATGACGGCGTCGTCGGAGCGGATCGTCTTCATGTCAAGGCCGCCGGGGAGCAGCTCGCCGCGTAGTCGCGGCCCCTCAAATGTGCCGGAACCCAGAAGATCAACGTGGCGCGTGCCGGATGGCACGGGCCCCACATCGTGTAAGCGCGTGACTGACGCGCTCAGGTTGAACAAGAAATCGGATTTCAATGCGGACATGATCAAACTTCCGTTCCAAAAAGCCAAAAAGAGGATGCTACCCTTTTCCGATCTGAGGCAAACGTAGCATTCCCCTTATTTCCATCGCTAGAGAAGTGGCGCTCGCCTGATTGCGCCCGGTTAATCCTCGACCTACTATTGTCATCCGACTGCGGTGCATTGGCCGCGGCGCGGCGGGAACGCGTTAGTCTGAACCGGCTCGCCGAATCCCCGGCGGTCCATTGACAACCCCGCGAATCGGAGATCTCTGATGCCATTCAACCTCTACCCCAGCCTCAGCGGACGCACGGTATTCGTCACTGGCGGAGCATCCGGAATCGGTGAGCAGATCGTTCGGGCATTCGTCGAACAAGGCGCGCAGGTCGGTTTCGTCGACCTGGATGCCAAGCGCGGCGCCGAGTTGACGGCAGAACTCGGCGATGCGGGAGGCAGCGTTCGTTTCTTGCGCTGCGACCTGCGCGAAATCGAGCAACTCAGGTCCGCGTTTGCCGAACTCGAAGCGTCGATCGGCCCGGCCACTGTGCTGGTCAACAACGCCGCCAGGGACGACCGGCACACCTGGGAAGACGTGACGCCGGAGTACTACGACGAGCGCATAGCGACCAACCTGCGGCACATGTACTTCGCCATCCAGGCAGTCGCTCCCGGCATGATCGCCGCCGGAGGCGGCAGCATAATCAACTTCGGCTCCAATTCCTGGTGGCAGGCCACGGGTGGCATGCCGGTCTACACGTCCGCCAAGGCGGCGGTGCATGGCATGACGCGCTCGTTTGCCCGCGACCTGGGTCAGCACCGCATCCGCGTCAACACCGTGGTGCCTGGTTGGGTGATGACCGAGCGGCAGAAGACACTGTGGGCTTCTCCCGAGGCGCTGGAACGCCACCGCCAGCGCCAGTGTCTGCCAGATCTCATTGAACCAGTCTACCTGGCCCGCATGGTTCTGTTTCTCGCCTCCGACGACGCGGCCATGTGCACGGCCAATAACTACATGGTCGAAGCCGGTTCGATCTGAGGACACCCCTCTCAGCCCAGAAAAAAGAGGGCGCTACCCTTTTCCGAAAAACACACGCGAACCGTTATAGCGAGCACGCGACGCTGCGCGTGCCGCAAGGCGCACTCAGACCTGAATCAATCCACGTACCAGCGCTACCACGACGGCTTCCGTGCGGTTGCCGACTTCCAGCTTTGCCAAAATTGCACTGATATGGAACTTGACCGTACGCTCGGTGATGGACAGTGCCTTGGATATATCCTTGTTACGCTTTCCCTGTGCCAGCATCTGCAAAACGACGCTCTCGCGCTCGCTCAGGCTCCTGAAGGCGCTTCCCGCGTTTTCGCTTCTGCGCCCGACGGCGTCCATGATTTTGGGGGCCACCGCAGGATCGATAAAGGAGCCGCCCCGGTGAACCGCCCGGATGGCCTCGAAGACCATATTCATAGGTGCCTTCTTCATCAGGTAGCCCTGCACACCGATCTTAATGGCTTCGACGACACGCCAATCCGCGCCGTTAGCGGTGAATACGATAGTCGGTATGGTCGCATCCACACTGCGCAGCTTCGACAACGCCTCGAGGCCGTTGGCATTTTCCAGTTCCGGATCCAACAGCACGACATCCTGGGCGTAGGTTTTGAGATTGCGACAACACTCTTCGCAATTTGAGACCTCAGCCGCGACGACGAAGTCCGGCTGAGCGCGTAGCTGACCACTCAATCCGAATCGAACCACAGGATGATCGTCAACCACGAGAATACGTATCTGTTTGCTGTTCTCTTCCTGCAGTCCTTTGCCCAAATCGAGTCGACTCCCGCGTATTGTCATTGCTCGGCTTCTCGCTGTTTGTTTTCCCTGTCAAAGCGCTGACGCCTGGGCAGTCGATTTCGCTTATCGACGTTGTGTCGAATGGACAGAGCTTCCCGCCTCCTATGGCCGATTCGCCGTCAGCGTGCAGTATCGGCGGAGGTTGGAACATCTTTGAATCCGATTATTTTCTTGACGACATTTTTCAAGTGCGCATCGACTTTGGTAATCGGCAACCGTTCCACATGATATTCGTTGTACGCATGACCAACGGCGCCGAATCGTTCCTTGAACAGTGCCAGGCCCGGCGCACGACCGGATTCGCCAAGATGATGGTAGCGACAACCTGCTCTGCAGGCCTCTTCGATAGCCACTTTCTGCAGGAGGTAGTTGGCTCCGGATTGTCCGACCAGTTCGTGATCCATCGCTCCACGTGAGTCGTTAACATTGGAGCCTTGCAAAGTAACGCTGGCGGCGGCAGCTTTTCCATTTCGCCTGGCCACGTAGATGCGGCACATGCTGCCCAATTTTTCGGCAATGACTTCGAACTTTCTCAACGAATCGCGCCGTTGGCCACGCCAACGTGTCAGCCACGGAGGTTCATTCTGCTGTACGGCCCAGCGATTGAATGACTTCATCAACAACTCGTAAAACTCGGGTATCAGGCGCCCCGTATCATCCCATTCGACGGTGATATCCGAAGATTGTTCTGCCTTGCGCAGCCTCCTGCGTATTTTTCTCCCCATCTTTTCGTTCAAAACGAAATCGAACCCTTCGGAAAGATCAATGACGTGCGCATAGCGTGGAACGGCGGTCACCCAGTCGGGGCGTCCAGCTTCCCAGAGCGCGCCTTGATTGGGGTTGGGACGAATACTGATTCGTGCAACGGGGCGACGACGCAGGTCCTCGAAAACGGCGGCGATGTCCTCCGCATATAGCCTGCCAGTGGACAGCAATCCGCCCATGCCCCAACCGGCTGGTGGTGAGAATTCCATTGGCAGCACACCGTGGCGAACCAGCGGAAGGACGAGAAAGCGGTCGCCTGGGAATTCATACATACGACTCACATCCTTGCAACTTCCCATGGCCAGAATGCAGTCGAACCACTCTGGGGACTGATAGGGGAGCGCTTCTGGATCCGTCCTCATCGTTCGCTGCCAAACGTCGCGGGGCGCAGGGCTGGTCACCCGAATCACCTGATGCTTGTCCGTTGTCATGTGTACTTACAACGCGAGAGACGCACTAGAAATGGCAGCTCGTGGACCATCTCCCGAATCAAGCCGTCGGCTGCCATGCGTGCGGGCCGTGCACGATTGAAACAGGGTTCTCACCTGGGACCCGGCGAAGGAGGAAAGTTCTCCAGTATCTTGGTTACTGCTTCGTTTATGAGTTTCTCGCGTTTCTCGGGGGTCCGTACCTGGTCAATTTCGGCGTTCGCCGTGCCCTGCCACACGAGCTCTTTCGAGGTCGCATCGGCGAAATTCAACGTGAGCGATCCTTCTTCATAGTTATAGGAAGACACTCTGCTTGAACGGCCGTAACCTCGACGGTAGCCCCGGGTTTTGATATTGACGACGTCCTTCGATCCCAACTGTTCGTAGACCAACAGATCGGCATTGCCCGACATCTCTGTCAGCCCCTTGCTCGACAGAACATTGTCGACTGCCTTCCTGATGCGCTCGACAATCAGCGAATCCGAATCGGCGCTCTCTTCCGCGGGGAGCCAACGGTAAGTCTGGAATCGTGAGAAATCTGTATCCCCTTCGTAGTCATACCCCACATCATAAACCGCACTGCAGCCGGCACAGACAAGCGCCGTCGAAAGCACTAGCAGAGCGAGAACAGGCTTCATGTGCAGATCGATTCAATCAGTAATGGCATGGTTGTCACGGTTATGCACGCCTGAACAGTCATCGCGGATACCGCATCGAAGAGCATCGAGCCGCTGCAATTGGATCGAGGCTGAGCGGGTCTCAATTTCGAACGGTGAAGAAATCGAGCGAGATGGCCGGGCAGATCCTGAAACCAGCCCGAGTCCGGTGAAACCCTCGCGCCACGGCGCAAAATCCACCAATACCCGCTCACACACATAATCATTCTCCACCATATATCGCCCACTTGAACCTGTACTTACGTACAGGGTGTGTCGGATGGAGTTGACCAATCGAGCGAACAGATGATTGCAACACTTTTCCGTGCCGGCGCGCGCGCTCAGCCAATGGGCCATAGATCGATCAGGAACAGATTCATAACGCTGTGTGCGACGACTACGCCCCAGATGGCGCGGGTACGGCTGACGAACCAACTAAAGTAGAGGCTGGTCAGAAAAATCAGTACGACATAGGGAGGCGACAGCGATCCCAGGTACAAACTTGCACTCAAGCAACTGCTGTACAGTATTCCCCGCGGGCCGAGCACCCGAATCGCGAGGCCGAGCAACAAGCCACGGAGCAGAATCTCTTCGGTGAATGCCGCGACGATTGCCAGCACGAGCGCCGACGCGATAGCCCCGGCCCGCTCATCCGCTGGCAATCCGAACTCCGCCGGTACGACCGCGATAGCGACTGCAGCGAGAAGGATACCACTCGCCGCCATGAGCGCTTGCCGCTTCCACCTGTCTGCGCGCAGCCCAAGATCGGTCCTGCCAAGACGCAGAAATCGGGCCGCCATTCCTACCCCGACCAGTAGCACCAGGTAGATGAGCAGATAGGCAATGAGCTGAGCCCGGCCACCGCACGGCACCACGGCCGTCAAGATACAGGCGAGCGACAGCAGCGCGAGTACGAGTCCCAGATCACGGCCAGGCGCGTCGATGCGCCATTGATAGTCATTCACTAGAACTACGATGAGCGCGGCGTGGGACAAAGCGAGACTCGTCGCACCGAAAAACATGCCTGTCGACTGCGCGACGACCAGCAACAGCAAATAAATCCACAGCGCCGGAGCACCGGGTGGCTTCACACTGGTGCAGCACACGGTCAAGGCCAGGTACTCCGCGCCCGATTCACAACGGGCGGGCCGCGCCCGATCTCTGATGGATGGCTGCTCACAAGACTATATGCATGAGTTCGAGCAAGCTGCGCAGGATGATCAGCGCGAAGACTGCGAGCAGCGGAAGGATGATGACGTCAAATCCGCGCCCGTGCACCCCGATGTCGCCGCCCAGATAGGCGCGAACCAGCTCTTTCTCGGCCAACAGCACTAGCAGCAGCACCGCAACGACGACATCGATGCCGGTGCCATTCAGGCACGCCCAATCGAGCGCGCCGGCCTCGCGGCCGATCTTCGATGCCGCCGCATACATTCTTTCAGCCTCCGCGAAAAGGAGCAGCTCGTTTAGCCGCCGTCTCGTGCATGGCCTCGCAGGAGTCCCCTGCCACCGAGCTGGCGTGCACGAAGGGCGACACCTGTCAGGCAGATGAGGGCAATCGCGAGAACACCGTTTTCTCTATGCCAAGCGCCCGCGATGAGCAAAGACGTCGCAACGAGTGTCGTGATCGCGATGCTGAGCGCAACCGAAAGCGTCATTACTGTTGCGTGATCCTCGAGATCCAGCATCTGAACAAAGCTCAAGCCCGGACAGATGAGCAAGAACAGTAGGACCGGAAGCTCACTATGGGGCCACCCCATCCACACCCAGGCGATCATCACCAAAGCGACGAGTACGATGACAGAGGGTTCGAAGAGCGGCGATCTCATTCTGTGTTTCCTGTTTCAAGACCCCTCAGTACAAACAGCTTCGCATCATTGTTGCCGTAGATCAGTTCAAACTGCGATGAATCGAGCAACGCCTTTTCGATGGTATCCAGTGATCCCGGCGGCATGGATCCGGTAGATTGTACCTCGGCCTTCTGGCTTCGCGTTATCAGCAGATAGGACTTGGTGTAGTCATGGTTATCCATCCAGCGATAAAGATGCGCGACCGGATTCTCGGCGATGCTCTGTCGGGATTCGCGCGGTTCCCTATCGATCGCAACGTACACGAAATTCTCATAGTTGCGGAATTGCGACGGGTAGTTGCGCGCTCCTTCTATCAGAAGTGAGCCGGGCGGCGCCATCTCGTACAGATACCTGGCAACTGCCACCTCCTCCTTGCTGAAGTGGTATTGACGGTCCTTTCCATAGTGCGCGTAACCGAATCCCCATAAGAAGCCGGATGACAGCAAGATCGTGATCAGCAGCGCTCTCCTGGATCCGGCGGCACCTGGCGCGACATATACGGAGGCAGCCGCAAAGAAGGCCGCGAAAGGGATCGAAAAGAAGTAGATGCGGAAAATCACTTCACCACCGTAGGCCGTACCCGCCAGCGCCGCAAAGGGTGCGACAGTCAAGCCCACCGCGGCCACGTCCCGATAACCATAATAAAGGCGCCTCAGCCCCCCAGCCAGCGCCAGAAACCAGAGAGAGGCACTGAAGCCGCGGCCCACGAGGATGACTGTTTTCTGTCCTTCGCTGACCAGTGCCAGATCCACCAGATTGTCCTGCAAATTGTCAGACACGCGACCGAACGACTCGATAAGACTCTCGAGCTCTCCGCCCAGAAATATGCGCGCGCCGTAGACTATCCAGCCGACGGCAAGAACGATCATCAGGACAGGAAGTGACCGGGCATTGCACTGGAACGTGACGACCAGGGCCGTCACCGCGGCAATGCTCATGATGGGTGTGAGTTGATGGCTGAATGCGATGACGGAAAAGAGGGCGATGACCACAGCCATCAGCCCCACCCGCTGCGTGGCGAGTTCGCCGTTTACGGAGGATACGGCCTTCGCTTCGTCGACCCCCGCCTCATACAGTCTGTTGGCGATGGTTCGAAAAAACGCAAAGCGGCCGCCCCTCGGAGCAAAGGGCGCGTTCTCGTATCGAAACCACTTAAGCAGAATCCCGAGAATCGTCAGGTGCAGGAAATAGTTGAGTCCCTGGGGTGCGAAGTAGTCCTGGCCGACCCAGTTAGTGAGATAGAAGAACCAGATGCCGAGCCACACCAGTCGCCGATCCCTCGTCAACGACTTGAAGATCAACAGAAGCGCGCCGAGATAGAGAAGATTGAAGAACGTCGGCGCCCACATCGCCATTACCAGAGCGTCCTTCCTGTTCGCCACCTCCGTGATGAACGCGCCGAGCGTGAAGAAGCCCGGCCAGTTGTGATATGCGCTCAGAAACTCTATCGCAGGATTCAGACTGTGATGGCGCTGGATGTAATCGATGATGCCGACATGTTTCCATGCCCACGAGTACCGCAAAGTCTCGTAAACGATCACGGGCGTTGCGTGAAGCACGAAGATCAACGCGACAACGTGCAGAAACAGCAATCCTTCCCGGGTGTCCTGGCGATGGTTGAGGATGCAGAAGCTGACGATCAACAGTGCCAGGGACAGGTAAGTAGAGACCGGCAGGATCGAGACCAGTCCTGTATCCGTCATTGCACGCAGGTCTAGACCCTGGATGGACATCGCCCACAGTACGACAGCGGCGGAGATGGCCACTAAGGGGATGATCCGGGATGTCATGGCGCCCCGGCACCGTCTGCAGGAGCCTGCCTCCGCTTCGGCGGCGGATCACCGATGCCGTCCGGAAGCTGATGCAGGACCAACGCGATGTTTTTCGCTTTCCAGATGCGGCTTCCGGTGTAGCGGCCGGATTTTTGCAGGTTAGCGTCCACGTGATTGAGCCAGCACAGTAATACAAGCTCCCTGAGCTCAAAATTGCCGGCCCCGGAATTCGTACCAGCATTTGCCATCAGCGCCGCCTCGTCGGGGCCCCACACATTGTCCTCCAATAGCTCGCTGACGACGTCACCGAGCTCACGATTTCTGATCTGCATGAGGGACGAGATAATGAGCAGCACGATGTCTACCTGAGGAAGACCGTTGAGCGCAGCGCGATCCCAGTCGAGAATGCCGATCACGTGGCGCCCTTCCATGTCGAGAAGGATGTTGTCGAAGGAATAATCACCATGCGTCCAGCTGACAATCGCTTGCCGGCTCAATAGCCGCGCCTTCATTTCCTCAACGAGTTGTTCGAGGGACCGGGCAAAGAAGGCCGCATCGAAGTCGCCCGCCATGTGCTCCCCGATTCGCCTGGCCGGCTCGCCGACCCACTGTTTCAACCAAGCCTCGTCCAGAGCCATTTCCTGCGCGGTGCTCCTGTGAAGTACACCGATGGCCTCGATGGCCGCCTGCTGCATCAGCTTGCGGGGATTGGACGAAGAAGCGAACTGTGAAGCCGTCGCCCCGGGTATGTAGCTCTCGATCAGACAGGCCTGCTCTTCCGCCTCCCCCGTCGCCAGTATTTTTGGCAGGTGCACGTTCCAGTCTTTCAGCCGTGGGTCGGCATTCAGTCGCTCCAGTACCGATATGTGCTTATCGAGACTCTCCCGCGCGCACGGGGAGTGGGTGATCTTCAAAAGCGCCACCGGTGCCCTGCCCTTCGCTCCCATGGTGACCACCGATACGTCGTTGATGCTCGCGAGTTGCCTCTGCACTGTCCACAGACGCGCATCGGCGAACTGACCATGGGCCTGGATGCGGGCGGTGAGCTCCGGTAACATCCGCGCGGCCAGCGCAATGTGATCCTGATTGCGCTGCCGCCGCCAATGGCTCCGTAGGCGGCCCATCGAGATGACGACAGGTCTCAGATTCACATAGGGCAACCAGAGCCGGCCAAGGCGCGTCAAAACCAACACCGCGGCGATGATTGAATTGCTCACGAGCCAGGCAACACCCACACTCTCGATACCCTGCGCTTCGAACAGCAGATAACTGAGCCCGAGTACGAGCACCGAGAGCACACCGGTGACGAAGCTCAGTACCCTCATTCGGCGTTGCACGCGAACGATGCTGATAAACAGCGCGATGATCAGATTCGGAATGGCGGACAGACACAGCAACCGGAACAACCAGGTACCTTCAGTGGCGTAGTCCGGTCCGAAGAGACCGAGAATGTAGGGCGCCGCCAACATCAAAACCAAAACGGCAGGAAGGAGCAGGCGGGCGCCCTGGACGAGGGATCGGTAGCTGTACAGCCCGAGCCTCGCCGGACTCCGGGACGCCTCGGCAATCAACGACATGCCGATGTTTTGGCTAACCAGGTACAGGGAGTAGGCCATCGTCCAGGACATGTAGTAGTAGGCGTTGGCGGAAGCGCCGAACTTCTCGAGGACAATCAGCGGCAGAAGAAAGTATGGCAGGGTACCGAGCAGGGACGCGCAGTAATCTCCGATCACGAAGCGGACGATGGTGGGGATGCCGGTGGGTTCCTGCAAAGCATCCACCGGTGCCGCGTGACGGGGCACCAGGTATATAAAGATGAGCAAATTGACGGGTATCACCATGACTGCCATGGATACGGCCCATGACGCGAATATTCCGAGATCCGGAAGCATGCTCGCGAAGGCGATGAGCAAAGCGATCTTCATGAGCGAGAAAAGCAGATTCTCTATCGGCACCCAAGCGGCTTTGCGCAGTCCGACGAATGCACCGTCCTGAAGCGCAAAGACGCAACAGGTCATGGTCGCGGCCACGAATGTGAGGGCGTAATCGGAATTCGATCGGAGAAAACCGAGGGCCGGCGTCCAGAACTCGACAAATTGAACGAAAACGGAACTCGCCAACAGCGCGGCGGCCAGGCTCGTCAGATAACAGTAGAAGACTATTCGGCCCGCCGCCGCGCCCGCGCTCGGCAAGAATCGGTTCAGCGCATTAGTGAGACTGAACAGGGAGATATTGCTCAAGGTCAGCATGGCGGCAATCAGCGCAGAGTTCACGCCGACTGAATCGGTGGTGTAAATGCGCGCGGCCAGAATCCAGTACAAGAGACCGAAGATCGAGGTGGTCGCCGAACTCAGTATCAAGGCATAGGCATTCCCGTAGAGCGGAATACGAATATGGGATCGGAGCCGGCGAAGAGCATCAAACATAGTCTGATTGGCGATGCAGAATATGCGCTGGCTCCCGTTCATCTCTCAGGCAGGTGATCCCCGCCGACAAGCAATGGACCTGGACCTGCCCGTCGACGCTCGTCCGCGGATTCGACGGACCGGTCGACGGCGGGCTCAGCTGCCGCCGAAGGACAGGCAAATCTGCCCGCGTCTGCACCACACCTTTATATGGTCGATCGCGTAGATACCGGGGAACATGGTCGATGCATCGGGAGTGCCGGCGCCGGCGCCTCCTACGGCTAGATTGGCGAGCAAATACATGGGTAGGTTGGGAACGTAGGCGATGTCGCTGTAGCGCCAGCGCTCGACCCCGTCAACGTACCAGATGATGCGATCGGGCTGCCAGTCTACCGCGTAGACGTGAAAGTCCCTTGAGAAGTCAGGGCCCGTCCATGCTTCGTTCGGATTCTGATGACGATCGCTTTCATCCAGATAATGAAAATTCATCTTGATGATGTTCGGCTCATCGCCATAAATCTCCATCACATCGATTTCGGGCTTCGAAGAATGATCGATCGGCAAGAGCCAGAAAGCCGGCCAGAATCCTTTACCACTGGGAATACGTGCGCGCATCTCAACGTAGCCGTACTGAAAGACAAATCCTGCTGTTTGACTCTCATCGGAGCTTCCCCTGCCCGATGTGACCATCCCGGAGGTGTAGTCAAAGGTAGTTGATTTTTCGGTCCCCGAATCGTAGCCGTCGACCTGTCGTTTCCGGGCACGGAGCTTAAGAACACCTTCCTCAACCAGAACCTCATCGGACTGATACCATTGAAGTTCATCGTTGCTTGCGATGGTGCATCCATCCTGGCCCCACCAGTAGCATGTGGTCCAGTTGTCCCGATCGAAATTGCTGCCGTCGAACTCATCACTGAACATCAGCCGCCAGTCACCCCGTTGTCCGAGCGGGACCGATCCGTCCTGAACGGGTGTCTCGCTGGTCGACTCGATGCGCGTCGGTGTACGCGCGCTGGATTCGCAGCCGATCAATAGTGCGGCGGCACACGCAAGTACCACCAAAACGGGAGATGGACACGATTCGACGGTCAACACCGCTGTCTCGAGTCGTCGCTTGGCCAAGTCACAATGCATGTTCTTCTCATCATTGTCAGGCCGCCGCAGTAGTGCTTCCCCGTATAAGTGTGGAAAGACGTCGGGCAACCCGCCATCCCTTGGTGACCAAGCGCTCGCCCCTCGGCGCAACTCGCAATCCCCTGCCCTGCAACATGCTCTGAAAGCTTGCCGCGCTGTCAGTCGAGCGCACCATGATGCGGGAGAGCGCGAAGCGGTCGTCATCGAACGCACTCATGGCATGTTTCACGGCCGTGGCCGAGGAATACCCCGCTGATTGGACCAACTCACGAACCACCTTACTATGGTAACCGTGGGGATAGGAGAAGGATGGGACTTCGTGGCCCAGATGATCCTCGAGGATGTGCTTGCTGTCGGTGATCTCGGATCGGGCTCTTGCGGGCGCAAGCGTGTCGAGCTGTGGATGCGTAAGACTGTGAGACCCACATTCGATGCCTGCCTTGTCTATCTCGATGATCTGACTCCAGCTCATTGTCGACTTGTGGGATTGCTGATTAAGCCAGTGGTCTGCATTTCCGACCAGTCCAGTCGGAATATACACGGTGGCGGGGAATCCATTTTCCTCCAGTATCGGCAGCGCATCGGTATAGAAATCCGCAAAGGCATCGTCAAAGGTAATCAGGACAGCACGTTCGGGCAAAAGCGCCGGGACGGGATCCATCGACGAGACAAATTGTGTGACGGTCATCGGCGAATAGCCGTTGCTTCGCAGGTGAGCCATCTGTTGCGAGAAGACTTGCGGTGAAATCACCCACTCTCGAAATGCATGGGGCGCATCCGCGGATACGCTGTGGTATAGGAGAATCGGAATCACCTGGTTCATGATCTGGCCGCCCGAAGAGCTTCATGAATCGGGCGTTCAACCAGGACCGGAACCACCGCATCGAAGCGCGCGACCGAGAAGCATTCACTGTCGAACCCGCCGGTGGACAGCGACTGGTTTCCGGGAAATCCTGCCCATGCGTGCATGGATATGCAACGCACTAGTGCGCGTTGTCCGAGCGGTCGAAGCGTGGCTTCGTGTTTTGCGCCCGCCAGCGGCTTGCGAGATAAGCGATGGGGCCATAGAGCATTCCTCTGCGCTCCGCCGAGGTCAGCTCCGACGGATAGTCCGCGGATTTTCTCGCGTTCTTGGCCGAACGGGAGTCGATCGCGTGGATCAAGCCGCGTGGCATCTTTGCGGCGAACTCGAAAATACGGCCGGGGCGATCCATCAATGTCTTGGTCAGGTACGCGGTCAAACCCACACCGTAACCGTACATCTGTTTTCTCAAACCGGCGTAATCCCGGCGATGCTGATGCCAATTGATCGCGGCAGGCTCATAGACTATGGCATAGCCACTGGTTACAACGTCGAAGAATGCCGCCAGATCGTCCCCGCCACGCCCGCCACTGCCCGCACCGAGGGCGGGATCGAAACCGCCAATCTCACGCAAGGCGGCGGTCTTGAAGGCCATATTCGCACCGGACCCGAACACACCCGCGGAAAAAGGAAACAGAGGATCCGTCGGCCGGTTGTCCTTCAGATCGAAGAGCCGTCGACTGAAACCTTTGTTGAAGCCCACGTACTGCTCGACCCACAGTTGCGCCGGAGTCTCGAGCTCACGAGGCAGAATCAGTCCGGTCACGCAGGCGACATTCTCGCTGACCGCAAATGCCTTCACGAGTTGCAGAAGCCAGAGCGCGTCCACGATGACATCGTCATCGGTGAAGGCGATAATGTCGGCATCGATGGCCATCAAGGCGTGATTGTGGGCAACCGCGAGCCCCGGTCGGCTTTCGCGCAGGTAGCGTATCTGCCGATACTCGCCAAAGCTCTGCTTGAGAAGCATCGCGGTGGCGTCGCTGCTCGGAGCGCTGTCGACCACGACAATTTCGAAGTGGGGATAGTCCATCTCGAGAAGTGACTCGAGGCAGCGGCGCAGACTTTCGGGGCGGTCCCGCGTCGCCACGACGACACTCGCGAAGGGTGCACTCGTTTTGAATGCGGCACGCTCGGCGAAACATTTCGGCTGCGCCGGACTGGCGATACCGCTCGTGCCGAGCTCCCCTGCCGCCACCAGACCGTCGGCTTGCAGGTGCTCATTGATGCGAGGGCCCAGCGATCGCCAGATCTCACGCGCATATGCATCTGCGTCGAGGCCCTCTTCGCCGCGCGTCAAATCGACCAGGCCGAGGGGGGCATCGTGTAATCGCACCAGGGTCAGTACACGCCGGTGGTGTCCCTCGCTTACAGAACTCCCCGCCAGCGCAGGCAAAGGTGCGCCAATTTCGACCTCCTCGAGATGGGTCGGGGAAAATGTCGGCGCCGCCGGAAGCATGTCTCTGGCGCCGTTCGTCATCTCCCGGATTCCTCGGCACGCCCAGCGCGCCGCTGCCCGAGCATAGAGGGCAATCCAGTCAACTGGCCCGCAAGATACCCGAGTGCCGTCGACAGAAAACCCACGGCGATGAAGGCGGCTCTCGAAACACCTGCCAGATCGGCCCGGAACAGAGTATCAGTCAAACCGCGCACGACGCCGGCGGGCAAAGTGCGCAGTGTGTACTGCCACTCCGAAGCCAAGCCGTCCTTACTGCCAACGAAACGCTTCACCTGCACCTTCGACTGACCCTCGAAGTAACAGCGCGAGAGAAAGTAGCGCCAACGCGCGCGCATTGCCGGAACACGATGCGCAACGCGCGCCGATGGCTTGTGCATGAGAATCTTGCCAGGCTGCGCCTGGATCGCCCGAATGCAGAACTCCGTCTCTTCACAACCGAGCGGCCGAGTTCCGACGCGACCGAGGCTAGTTCGAAATCCATTGTTAGCGGCAAGCAATTCCTTTTTGAATGACATGTTGCAGCCGAGAAAATTTCGCACGCGGGCACTGGAACGGGGCATGCCGCGGTAGCTGCATCCCACCACCCAGTCAAATTCTTCGGGAAACCAGCGCGGCCTGCCGACGGCCCACATGGGCGCGGCCAGCCCGCCTACACCCACTACACGCGGATCGGCGTAACCGGCCGCGATTTCTTCCAGCCAGTCGGGGGACGCGACGGCGTCATCGTCGAGAAATGCCACGACCGACCCGCCGGCGACCTCGATGCCGCAGTTGCGGGCGCCCGAGAGGCCACGAAGCTCATGATTCTCCACTGCGATGACACCGAAAATCTCAGCACAGACGCGCCGGAACAACGCGGGATTGTGATCGATCACGACAATGATTTCCCGGGCCGAACGGCTTTGCTCAAGCACCGAACCGACCGCCGATTGCAAGTCATCCCAGCGATCCTGGGTATAGGCGCAGATCACTACGGAAACGTCTTCGGAGTGGCGAATCACTGCCCGTACATCCTGGTCACAGATGGGCCGTCACTGCTCGCTGGCCGAAACGGTCCGCGAGCCGATAGAGAATCTCTCGTTCACGATCACCTTCAATACCCGCCACCCATCGGGAAAGGTCCTCAAGTTGCTGACCCCGTATTTACGCGCCGCTTCGAAGCTGGCGACTTCACAAATCTTGAGTTTCTCCCGGAGCGCGCGAATATTCATCTGAGTCTCGATCTCGAAGCCGTCCGCGTCCAGGTTCAAACGACTCAGCACGCTGGTCGAAAATGCATTAAACCCGTAGCAGAGATCGGTGTAGCGTCCGCCGAAATTCAGCGAGACCAATATTTTGAACGCCCAGTTACCGACACGGCGGTACCATTCCATGTCATCGGTGCCACCTCCCTGAATAAACCGCGAGCCCTTAACGAAATCCGCTCCAGACAGGAGGGCGCCGATGAACAATGGAATCTCGGCAGGGTCGTGGGAGCCATCGGCATCGAAGGTTACGATGATATCCCCGGTGGCAGCGTTGAATCCGCGCCGCAGCGCGACCCCTTTGCCGGGTTTCTCCTCCGTGAGAACGCGGACGCCCGGGCACAGCTCGCGTGCCACTTCCACAGTGTTATCCGTGGACCTTCCGTCGACCAGGATTACTTCATGCACCCAGCGCGGAATTGCCGACAAAACGTACGGCAAGTTCCTGGCTTCATTGAGGGTTGCGATAACGACGCTGACAGACTGCCGATGCAGCGCGTTAAAAGCGTTCGCGCCACCGTCATCCGAGTTCCGTTCGTCCACCGCATCGTTTGTGTTCAGTCGCCGACGGTCACCCCTTTGGCGGCGCCCCGCACGGTCACCCCGGCGTCCCCTGCCGAGGTATCCATCTATTACGTCCGTCGTCACGACGACACTCCCTTAAGATCACAAAATTGTCCTTGAATCTTGCGCTCGACTAGTCGCGCAAATATCTCCCCCCAGATACGATTCAAGTCAATTCTTGCGGTGACGGAAATTGCACGCGGATGAACGCGATACCATCTGTCACAGAGATGTCCTCTCCACTCTCCGGTGGTACGGACAATACGAACGTAAGAACAGACAACATGAACGTAAGAAAAGTATCAGTTACGTCCAATAAATGTACCTGTCGATTGCGGTAAGTGTCAAGCAAGGTGCCGCCTCGAACTCATGCGGATTTCGCTTCTGCGAAATCGTCCGACGACACTTTTGTCACACGCCTACTCTGTACACAACACAACGCGCCATACTCGACAACTACGGTCTCTGATCCTGACTGTGGCTTTGATAGGTGGTGACAGCTTCGCGTAGGAGTTCAACAGCGTGGGCACGAAACATCTGTGCTTCTGAGCGACGGCACAGACAACAAACAAAAGCTAGTTGACTATCACTTTTGGTGCGAGTCTACCTGGCGATTAGTACACTATGCTTGTCTCATGGAACAGTTTGCCGGCCAACGTCGTACGCTTATCCTGGGCAATACAATTCGTATTACGCGCCACGCGACCCCGAGCGTTGCATAAATCCGATTCCCTCAGGCGGCCATTCTGAGTGCATTGAGGTTATGCAAAAACTCTCTCGCGACGGCTGCGTTGTCGTTTGTGGACAGAATGAGCTTTACTTGAGAGCGATCTAGCCCGCCCGGTGCGTTGAATGAGATTACGCATCTGATGCCCACAGGTGTGAGATAGATGCAGCACGCTTCGTTCTTCGCGCGAACCCGCGCATGGCTATGATGGATTCGCTTGACAACAGCAGTCGACGGTTTCAGCGGTCAACGGCTCGCCCGGAAAACAGGACATTCCATTTTCCGACCGCGCCGGCCGTAGTACATTCCACAATTCCTAGTTCGAAACAATTAAGAAGCAGTCACCAATGTTCACAAGAATCACCGCAACAGGACTCGCCCTGTCGGCTCTGATTGCCGTATTGGCAGCTGGTGACAGCTTCGCGCAGGAGACCGACGGTGCCGGAAAGAAGCACCTGTATACCGACACCCTGGTCGTTCCGATAAACGAAGGTGACGATGACGCCGAGGAATCAGCCGACGGCGCGGTCTACCTGGGTAGCACCGATCTGGAACTCATCAACGACGAGGTCGATCAGGTCGTTGGACTGCGCTTCCGGGACATTTCCATTCCCGGCGGTGTCACCATCGTTCGCGCGTACATTCAGTTCCA
>Ga0315338_1000452_pt1 | contig 94701 bp, 93 predicted proteins | sample ASW8metaG_FD_204518 | JGI IMG/M metagenome (GOLD analysis project Ga0315338, IMG submission 204518) | Ammonia-oxidizing marine archaeal communities from Monterey Bay, California, United States - ASW #8 | ecosystem: Environmental > Aquatic > Marine > Coastal | place: USA: California | collected...
CCGCGGCGGCCGCCGTTCCCTCAAGACCGACCTCTTCGGCGCGGGTGAATAGCCCGATCAAGTGGCCGGGTCGTCGCTCCGCCGCCAACCGGTCAAGGGTCGCCAGCACGGTCACCACCCCCGCGAGGTCATCGCACTGCCGCGCGCGCACCGTCTTACCTCGGAACTGACAAAGCTCGACGTCCCACAGCGCGAGGTCGCCAACCGCGACCTCGGCGGGCGTCTCGAGCACAGCCTTCGCGGCCACGATCCGCTTTGGGAACCCAGGACGCGGAGGCTTCGAGGCCGCGATCGAGGTGACCGAGGCACCCACGCCGTTCCTCGGAAGACCCGCGCCGTACACCCGGACCCTCTCGCCCTTCCCGTACTCGGCGGCGAGGCCGCCTCGAAACTCCAGATCGAGCCGCCTCCCCCGGACGCCGGTCACGACGAAGCCTGGGTGGTCCGTATGCGCCTCGAGGACCAGCGGCCGCTTCACCCGACCCCGCTTGTAGGTGATGTACGCGTTTCCGAAGCGGTCCTGGCGGAAGGACAGGTCCCGCGCCTCCGCGAACGCTTCGAGGTAGGCCATCACGCCCTGCTCCTCGTAGGAAGCCGTCGGGATCGGCAACACCTCCCGCAGCAACCGCTTGAGCGGCGTCGGCCTTCGCGTACCTCGGGATGCTGCGACCATCGGGACTCCTGGACTCCGCTGGCCATGCTAGTAGCGAGGTGGGTCAGATGCCTCGGTCCTCCCCGCCCAACGACCCCGGCCGCATAACCGGTTCGTACCAGCGCCCCTGCACCCGTACGATCGCCACATGACCACCGCCGAACAGCCGCGCCTCCCCACCGCGATCCCTCCCGAGCCCGTGCCGAAGGCACGTCGCCGCAAGGACTCGCGCGCCCACAACCGCCCGCTCGTCCCGATCGAGCTCGACCTCACCGGCTTCGCCAACGGGGGCCGCGCGGTCGGCCACGCCGAGGACGGCCGCGTCGTCTTCGTCGAGTACGGCATCCCCGGCGAGCGCGTGATCGCCGAAATCACCAACGACACCCCCGGCTTCCTCGAGGCCACCGCCGTGCTCGTCCTCCACGCTTCGGAACACCGTGTCGAGGCGCCCTGCGGCTACTTCGGCCGCTGCGGCGGTTGCCAGCTCCAGCACATCGACTATCCGGAGCAGCTCCGCCTCAAAACCGGCGTCGTTCGCGATCAGCTCCAGCGCATCGGTCGCTTCGAGTCCGACGACACTGACTCGAAGGTGTTGGAGATGCTCGGGATGAACGATCCCTGGCACTACCGCAATCACATGCGCTTCACCGTCCGTCGCGACGGCCAGGTCGGCTTCATGCAGCGCGGCACCCACCGCTTCCTCCGCATCAACGAGTGCGAGATCGCGTCAGAGCAGGCGAACGAACTGTTGGCCGGCATCCAGGACAAGACGATGCAGACCCGGCAGGTCTCGATTCGGGTCGCCGAGCAGGCCGACGACTATCTGATCCAGCCACATCTGCAATGGCGCCCGCGCACCCCGGCGTCACGTCCGTCCAGCGGCCAACGCTCGTACCACGAGCGCCTCGGTGAGCGTGACTACCGCATCTCCGCCGCCGCGTTCTTCCAGGTCAACACCCGGCAGGCCGAGCTCCTCGTCCGCCTCGTCGTCGAACGAGTACTCGAGGCACAACCCAACGTGGTGGTGGACGCCTATGCGGGCGTCGGCACCTTCGCCGCCCAGCTCGCACCCGAGGTCAGCCAGGTCATCACGATCGAGTCTTCCGCCGCCGCCGACAGTGACGCGGCGATCAACCTCGACGGCCTCGACAACGTGGAGCGGCTGGTCGGCGGCGTCGAGGCGCTGCTACCGGGGCTACAGCCCTCACCGGACGTCGTCATCATCGACCCGCCACGATCCGGCCTCGAGCCGAGCGTCATCGAGGCGATGATCGCCTCACGCGCACGTCGCGTCGTCTACGTCAGCTGCGATCCGTCGACGCTATCGCGCGACCTGCGGATCTTTGTCGACGGCGGGTTCGACCTGATCGAGGTCCAGCCCGTCGACATGTTCCCCCACACGCAACACATCGAGTGCGTCACGGTCCTGGACCGCCGAGGTGCGGGCGACTAGGTCCTGCTCACTGACCTTGCGCGCTCCGAGCGCATCGGTTCCGACGAACATCGGCGGCAGCCGGACCGCGGCCGCAAGCACCTCGTCCGTCTGTCGCTCACGCCGGCGGGGCGGACCGCACGGCGTGCCCGGCGCACAGCCGCTTGCAGTGCGGGCGCCGCTGAACTGCTCCAGCGGCGCCACGCCTACCGCCGCTGGGAGCGCCTGCTCGCGTGGCCTCGAGACCGCAGTGGCCACGGCCTCCCGGGCGGCTCGCAAGGCCCGCCGTTCGGGCGCGCTGGCATCGCGAACCACGTAGGCAGCGCGGAGACCGATCAGTGCGACCGTGCCGCCGACGACGGTGTCGATGATGTAGTGGTTCCCGGTCAGCACGACCGCCGCGAACATCGCGACCGGAGATAGCACCCCAAGCACGCGCAAGCTCAACCGCGTGGACTGCCGGAAAATCGCGATCCCGATCAGCAGGTTCCAGCCGAAGTGGAGGCTCGGCACGGCTGCGTACTGGTTCGTCAACGCGGGCGGCTGAAGTACGCGGTAGAAGTCGGAGCGCTGCACCACGGTGTCAACCAGACCCATGTCGGCAAGCCGCGGCGGCGCGACCGGGAACATCGTGAAGATGACGAGCCCGATCCCACCGGAGATCAGCATCGCGTTCCGCAGCAGGCGGTACCGCTCGTGGTGCGATCGGTAGAGCCAGATCGCCACACCGGCGATCACCGGCCAGTGCCCCCACACGTAGATCCAGTTCGCCAGGTCGACGACCGACTGTTGGTTCAGGATCGCCGCCTGTAGCCGTGGCTCGAGGAAGATGCCCATGCCTTCCTCGAAGCGCCGGATCAGGTCCGCGTGCCCGACGGCGCGCTCGAAGTCGGCCTCGGTCGCTCCTCGAACGGCGAAGTATGCGAAGTACGCGGCGATGACACCGAGCGCCTCGGTCAGCACGGGGATTCGTGGACGCGACCGGGCGAACTGAGCGGGTGAGAGAGTCATGATCGCCTCCTCGGTTTCGCCGCCCGCGAGCCGCCCTGGGCCTGGTGCCGACGCTAGATTGTTCTTGATTTCACAGTTCGAGACTACGCTCGACGATCCGGATCGGAGTCCCCATTTTGGGTGACATCACTGTCATCACTCTGTTGACCCACTGATCGAGCTAACGAGGATCGAAACGGCGAGACGTCGCGGCGAGGCGGCCCGCCAGGCGCGAAACGGGCCGACGACTCTCGCCGCCGACCCGTTGAGATCGAGGTCGATCGCGAGCTAGGCCGGTTTCACCGCCGAGACGTACGCCGAGGCGATGCCACGGTCGCTGTCCTCGTAATCCGCGCCGGCTTCGACGAAGCCAGCGGCTTCGATCGCGCCGAGGTACTCGGCGAGCGGGAGCGCGCCCGCGACACAGCCGGCCCACGCCTCGGAATCACCGCGTTCCTCGAGCGGGACGTCCTTGGTCCAGACCATGTCCGAGACGCGCAGCCGGCCGCCCGGCTTCAAGACGCGGAACGCCTCACGGAAGACCTGCGCCTTGTCGGTCGAGAGGTTGATCACGCAGTTGGAGATGATCGCGTCGAAGTGATCCGTCTCAAACGGCATGTCCTCGATCTCGCCGAGCCGGAAGTGGACGTTTGACGCTTCCACCTTGTCAGCGTTCCGCCGCGCGAGGCGCACCATCGAGGGCGTCATGTCCAGCCCCCACACCTCGCCCTCGGCGCCGACCTGCTGGGCGGAGAGGAAGCAGTCGATGCCCCCGCCCGACCCGAGGTCGAGCACGCGCTCGCCAGCGTTCAGTTCGGCGATGGCGACTGGGTTGCCGCACCCGAGCGACGCGTTCACGGCAGATGCCGGGAGCGTCGAGGTTTCGCCCTCGCTGTAGAGCTTCGATCCGTACTCGATGCCTTCATCCGCGGCGCCCTCAGCACCGGTGAGCTCAACGGCGGCCGGGCCGCAACACGCCTCGTCGGCGCTGTCGGCACCGCAACAGTTTGCGGCTGGGCTCTCGAGGAACTCGATCTTCAGTGCGTCGCTGGGCTGGTCCGCAGCGAGGACGCGGTCGGCGATCGCGCCGTAGCGCTCATTGACGGTCTGCTTGATCTCGTCGTCCCGCTGGGTCTGCTGCTGATCGGTCGAAGTCATCGCACCACCTCCTGTGGTTCGTAAAACGTGATTGGTTGCCGGGACTTCGGAGCGTCGTCAATGATCTTCTGGAGATGCGGCATGACACGTCCCCAGGAGGCAGCGGCGGTGGCGAGGACCTCGCGACCACTCTCGGTCAACGTGCAGACGTTGCGCTGACGCTTGCCCGTCGATGCTGCTTCGCAGGTGATGTAACCGCCCTCGGAGAGTTCGCGCAGGGTCGGGTAGATCGCTGCGTCGCTCGGCGCGCAGCATTCTCCTGACCGCACCGCGATCTCCTGGGCAAGTTCGTAGCCGTGCATCGGCCGCTCAGCGAGCGCCGACAGCAAGAACAGCTTCGATACGCCTCGGCGTACCGCGAGGTCCCAGTGGTCCGAGGTCTCAAGGCTCATCGTTGTATCCCTAATGTCCCGATGTATCGGTCCATCCAATATCTAGGAACCTAATGTATCTCGTCAAGAGGTGAACTGTCAGATTTCCGGCGACGCCCTGCACGCGCTAGACGCGCCGTCCGCGACCCGTACCCGCCTGGACCACCACCAACTCGCCGATCACGGTCGACAGTCGCAGCCGCAGGTGCCGGTCCGAAGACGCCCCCATCGATCGGACGTGGATGTCGCGGATGAATCCCTCTTCGCGGACCCCGAGGACGTCGACCGTCCCGATAAAGGTCTGCGCGGTCACATCGAGTTCGACGCCCTCCGGCACCCGCACCTGCACGGTCCCAACCCAGCACAGCAGCGTCAGTTCGGTATCACCAACCGGCAGCGCCGCGTCATCCAGGTTGAGGTGGATATCGCCGAGCGCTGTCCGAATCACGCCGTCCTCGACGCTCCAGTCGTCTCCAGACCGAACGTGCCCGAACGCTCGTTGCAGTCGGCGGGAGAACCGGCGCACTCGAATCCAGGCCAGCACCGCCAACACGCCCAAGGCGATCAGGGCCAGGCCCACGGCTGCTTCGATCATCCCGGCGAAGCCGATATCGAGCAGGCCAAAACTGTCGACCGCGAAGACGCCGCCAACGGCGATCAGGTACACCCCGACCGTGACCGGTAGGACATCCTGGAGACGTGAGGTCATCAGGCGAACACCGCTCGCTAGCGGCGGCGGCGCCAACTACGCCGCACGCGCTCGTAGACGATCGTGACGCCGACCGCGATCAACAACAGCGGCCACAGTTCCCCGAACCCGACCCCCTCGATGATGTCGAGCGAATCGAGCAACAGAACGAGACCGACGAGCACGAGCAAGATGCCGAATGCCATAACGCGCGCCGCTCCCATCCCTGACAGCTATCTGGACTCGTCGTCCCGAGATCACCCCTCAGGGGTACGACCCAGCCCTGGTTCACAGCGACTCTACGATCGGAACGTCGCGCTCGCTCGGCTTCGCTGTCGCCCGAATCCGACTTGACGGACCGTCCGTTGTCCGACGCTCGGACGGGGCCTACCCTCGCAGACGCGACCTGCGCGTTGCACTCCGTCCAGTCGGGTCGGTGCGCCTCGCGAACCGCCCAAGAAGAGGACAACACATGAGCACACCGATCATCGAGGTCTCGAGCCTCGTCAAGACCTATGACACCGGGGCGGTGCTCGTACACGCGCTGCGCGGCGTCGACCTGAGCGTCCAGAAGGGCGAAATGGTCGCCATCATGGGCCCGTCCGGCTGCGGTAAGACGACATTGCTCAACTGCATCTCGGGGATTGATGACCCGACCGAAGGCCGAATCCTGATCGAGGGCACTGACCTCGCATCGCTCGATGACAACTCAAAGACCAGCTACCGCGCCCACCGCATGGGCTTCATCTTCCAGTTCTACAACCTGCTCCCGGTACTCAGCGCCGTCGAGAACGTTGAACTGCCACTCCTCGTCTCCGGCACCCCTCCGAAAGAGGGGCGCGAACGTGCGATCGCAGCACTCCAGCGGGTGGGCCTCGACGAGTGGGCGACGCACAAGCCAGCCGAGCTCTCTGGGGGTCAGCGCCAGCGGGTGACCATCGCCAGGGCGCTCGTCAACGATCCGGCGATCGTCTGGGCCGACGAGCCGACCGGTGACCTCGATACCAAGACCGCCGACGGCATCATGGCGTTGATGCAGGAACTCAACCGCGAGCAGCAGCAGACGTTCGTCATCGTCACCCACGACCCCGGCATCGCCGCCCGTTGCCACCGCACCATCCACATGGTCGACGGCATCATCGAGCGCGAAGAAGTGAACGCAGGAATGACGGCCGCAGGTGGATAGCCTCTTTGGCGTCTCACTGACCTCGATCATGGTCGGTCTGCTCCTGTTGATGGGGCTCTCGTTTGCCGTGCTCGGCTGGATCGCCTGGCGTCAGCCCCTGCTCGTACGCATGGGCATCCGGAATATCCGCCGGCGTGTCTCGCAGACCGTGCTCATCGTCGTCGGGCTGATGCTGTCGACGCTGATCGTCAGTGCTGCCTTCGCCACCGGCGACACCGTCGGCTTCTCAGTCACCAACTCGCTCTACGAACAGCTCGAGGAGGTCGACTTCCTGATCGTCTTCGACGAGAACGAAGCGATCGGCCGCACCGACGACTTCAGTGAAGTCGCCTTCGTCGAGGACCTGCGCGAGGAGTTCGCATCCGATCCTCAGATCGACGGCATCACCGGCCTCCTCGCCCGCCAGCTCCCCGTCCTCAATGTCTCTGCGCGCCTCTCGGAACCCGCCTCGCTGGTCGTCGGCGTTGACCCGGAATCAGTCGACACCTTCAATGGCTTACGCCGGCTGGACGGTCAGCTGATTTCGGCCTCCGAGCTCTCCGACAACGACGCCTTCATCACGGAGCGGCTGGCCGACGAGATCAACGCCAGCGCAGGGGACTCCATAACGGTCTTCTTCGAGAACGCCCCCACGGATTTCACGGTGCTCGAGGTGATCCGCGATAGCTCGGTGACCAACCAGGGCAACACCGAGTTCGGCGGGATGGCGATCAACATCGACACCGCCCGGCTCCTCTTCGATGAACCGGACAGCTTCGATCTGATCGGCGTCTCCTCGATCGGAGGGGTCCGCGACACCCTCGACGTCAGCGACGAGGTGCAAGACAAGCTCGAGGCGTTCATCGATACGCGACCTGACTCCGGCGCAGAGGTCGCGTTCACGAAGAAAGAGCTGATCGAACTCGGTGAGTTGATCGGCTCGATCTTTGTCACGATCTTCCTGATCTTCGGGCTCTTCTCCATCTCCGCCGGCATCATGCTGATCTTCCTCATCTTCATCATGCTCGCGGCAGAGCGCCGCTCTGAGATGGGCATGGCGCGTGCGGTCGGGATGAGCCGGTTCCACCTCACGCAGAGTTACATCGCCGAGGGCATGGCCTACAACGTGGGCTCCGCGATGGTCGGCGCGATCCTTGGACTCGGCGTCGCCTGGCTGCTGATCTTCATCCTCGGGCGCGCGATCGACGCCGACGCGGCGGGCTTCAGCATCGCCTTCCACGTCAATCCTCAGGGCTTCGTCATCGCCTACGCCGCGGGCGTAACGGTGACCTTCGCCACGGTCGCCTTCTCCGCCTGGCGTGCAGCCAACCTCAACATCGTTCGCGCGATCCGTGATCTGCCGGAACCGCAGCTCCTCAGCAGCCGTGACCCATCGTGGTCCGACCTCGGCCGCGGGAGCGTCGGCGCGCTCTGGTCACTCGGCTGGATCACGCTGTTCGTCGTTCTGGCTGCGATCGTGTTCCAGACGTTCATCCTCTCGTTGACGCTCTACGGTGCTCCGTTCCTCGCGATCGTTCCGCTCGGGTTCCTTCACGGCTACTCGATGCGCCTGGCGAGCGGCGATCTGCACACGGTGCGCGGCTGGAAACAATGGATCCCGCTCTCACTGTGGGGCCTCATTCTCTTCCCGCTGGCGATCCCGACACTCGGGCTCCTCAAGACGAAGAGTTGGGCCGACCGGAATCGCAATCCGGGCGGCTGGGCCATGGTCATGATTCTCATCGGCATGGTCCTCATCTACGTCGGCGGCTGGCAGTGGGGACAGGCGTTCGCATATACGTCCGGAGTGACACTCGCCGTGCTCGCCGTGGCGATGCTCGCCGTGTACTGGGGCGCCGCCTCTCGGACGGCATTCACAATCGCCAGCCTCGGGCTGATCTGGTACTGGCTCTTGCCGCTCCCGTTCTCTCTGATTTGGGAAGGTGGCGAGGGTTGGACCGACCCGATCGATGGCGTGCTCTCGCGCATCGGGATCGGGCCGAAAGATATCACCGGCAACATCGAGATGTTCTTCGTCTCGGGGATCGCAATCACCTCCTCGGCGACGATCGCGATCATCTTCAATGCCAGTTTCTTCCTCGGCCTGATCACGAGGCTGGGCGGGGTATTCGGTGGCCTCATGCCCGCAGTTCGGACCGCGGTCGCCTACCCGCTCGCCGCGCAATTCCGCACCGGGATCACGCTGGCGATGTTCGGACTGGTCGTCTTCAGCCTCGTCGTGATGGCGTACCTCAATTTCAACTTCAGCCAGCTCTTCCTCGGTGACGAGGCGAGTGCGGGCTACGACGTGATCGTCCAGGGCAACCCGTCGAACCGGATCGACAACCTCGAGGCGGAGCTGACCGAGGGTGGTTACGACGTCGATGCCGCTGTGACCGGGATTGGCAAGCTGGTCAGCGATCAGCCGCAGTTCCGTCAGGACGGTGTCACCAGCTTCGACGACAGCTTCCCGATCCGAGGCGGCGACGAGGCGTTCTTCGCACTCGCCGCGCTGCCGCTACAGAGCCGCGCCGTCGGCTATGCCACAGACGCCAACGTGCTCGAAGCGATTCAGAACGATCCGCGTCTGGTCATCGCAAGCGCTGAGATCCTCCAGACCTCAGGTGATTTCGGAGATGACGACAACAGCTTCGCGATCAATCGCTCGGGGGGCGACCTCGAGGAGGTTCCCTGGGAGCCGATCGCGTTGACTGCACGAGACGCCGAAACGGGGGCGACGCAGAGCCTGACGCTGATCGGAGTCCTCGAGCCGCAGGTCACCGGAGTCCTCTTCGATCTAGTCGGCGTGATCGGCCAGGTCGCGATGGTCGAGGAACTGACCGACGGTGGCTTCATCGACAGCTTCTTCCTCACCACGGTGAACCCGACGAAGTCATTCGAGGACACGACCGCCAAGGGCATCGAGTCCACCTTGCTCGAGCGTGGCGTCCAGGCGGACTCGATCGAGGATCAGATCGACTCTGCCGCGGCCCAGTCTCAAGGCTTCCAGCTTCTCTTCGAGGGCTTCATGGGCCTTGGCCTGATCGTCGGCATCGCCGCCCTCGGGGTGATCGCGTTCCGCACGGTCGTCGAACGAAGGCAGCAGATCGGCATGCTGAGAGCGATCGGCTACTCGAGGCGGCTCGTCGCGGCCTCGTTCTTCTTCGAATCCTCGTTCATCGCCCTGACGGGCATCGCGATGGGCGTGATCCTCGGATCTGGCCTGTCCTACAACCTACTGACGAGTCCCGAGTTCACCGACGGCGCGGAACTCGACTTCCAAGTCCCCTGGGTCAGGCTGGCGATCATCGTGGGCATCGCATACGTCGCCAGTGCGTTGATGACGCTCTGGCCCGCCCGGAGCGCGTCGCGCGTCTCGGTCGCGGAGGCCCTGCGCTACGAGTAGCGCATCGCCGAGATAGCGCGCTACGAGTAGCGGCGTGGGTGATCAGGCAAACGAGAAGGGCCGCGCCAATGGCGCGGCCCTTCTGATTTCAGAGTGCGCGACCGAGGTCTAGCGGGCGGCGGCCGCTCGAGCACGCATTCGACGGACAGCGCGGAGATGGCGCTCGACGACCGTCATCGCACCCTCCTCGGTAATCGCGAACTTGGGAGCGACCTTCCAGAACATCGGGAGGAAGTGCCGCCAATCAGCGAGGATTTCGCGCGCGCGGCTCGAGTCCGTCAGTTCCTCATGACGCCGGATCAGCGCCTCGAGCAGCTCGATATCCTCGGGGCCCGTCACCTGCTCGAGGCCGACCAGCTCCTGGTTCACCCGCGACCGGAAGTCACCGCGCTCGTCCAGCACGAACGCCACGCCATTCGACATCCCCGCGCCGAAGTTGCGACCGGTCTCGCCGAGGATGACGACCGCGCCGTCCGTCATGTACTCGCAACCGTGATCACCGATGCCCTCGACCACCGCGCGCGCACCGGAGTTCCGGACGCCGAACCGCTCGCCGGCGCGACCGGCGATGTAGAGACTGCCACCGGTCGCTCCATAGAGGACCGTGTTGCCGACCAACACTGATTCGTGCGAGGCCGCCGGCGTATCCGGATGCGGTCGGACCGTAATGTCGCCGCCGTTCATCCCCTTCGCGACGTAGTCGTTCGCCTCACCGGTCAGGTGCAGGCGAACGCCACGGGTCAGGAATGCGCCGAACGACTGCCCGGCGCTGCCGGTGAAGTGGAGGTCGATCGTGCCGTACGGCAGGCCCTCGTCGCCGTAGCGGCGAGCGATCCGACCGGACAGGCGGGCACCGACCGTCCGGTTCGTGTTCTTGATCGGGTACTGGCGGCGCGTCGGGGTCTTCTGCTCGATCGCGTCGCGAACGTCCTCGATGATCTGGTCGTCCAGGATCACGTCGTCGGCGCGATCGTTGCGCGCCATTTGCGCCGTGTGTGGCTGCGTACCGTCGGGATCGACCGGGGTGATGACGCGGCTCAGGTCGATCCGGTCCGCTCGCTGACCGCCAGCCGCGTCCACCTGCGTCAGCAGATCCGCACGGCCGATCAGCTCGTCGATCGACCGGTAGCCGAGGTCGGCGAGCAACCCCCGTGCCTCCTCGGCGACGTAGGTCAGATAAGAGACCAGCATTTCCGGGGTGCCGAAGTACTTCGCGCGCAGGTCGTCGCGCTGCGTGGCGACGCCAACCGGACAGGTGTTCAGGTGGCACTGGCGCGCCATCTTGCATCCGACGGCGATCATCGCGGTCGTGCCAAAGCCGTACTGCTCCGCGCCCAGCATCGCCGCGATCAGCACGTCACGCCCGCGCTTCAACCCGCCGTCCGTGCGGAGAGTGACGCGTCCGCGGAGTCCGTTCGTCACCAGGACTTCCTGCGCCTCCGTCAGACCAAGCTCCCAGGGAACTCCGGCGTACTTGATGGAGGACAATGGGCTCGCACCCGTGCCGCCTTCGGCGCCGCTGATCTGAATCACGTCGGCATACGCCTTCGCGACGCCAGCAGCGATCGTGCCAACGCCCTCGCAACCGACGAGCTTCACGCAAACGCGCGCCTCGGGGTTGACCATCTTCAGGTCATAGATCAGCTGCGAAATATCTTCGATCGAGTAGATGTCGTGGTGTGGTGGGGGCGAGATCAACGGCGTCCCCGGCATCACGTGACGCAGCGTGGCGATGTACGGGTTCACCTTGAAGCCCGGCAACTGCCCGCCCTCGCCGGGCTTGGAGCCCTGCGAGATCTTGATCTCGAGCTCAGCGGCAGCCGCCAGGTAGGCCGGCGTTACCCCGAAGCGCCCGGACGCGACCTGCTTCACCGCGGAGTTCGCATCGCTCTTGTCACCGTCGCGTAGATAGCGTCTCGGGTCCTCGCCGCCCTCACCCGTGTTCGACCGAGCGCCCAGGCGATTCATCGCGCGGGCAATGTCTTCGTGGGCTTCAGGACTGAGCGCGCCGAGCGACATGGCGCCCGTCTGGAAGCGCTGCGTGATCGCGGTGATCGGTTCAACGTCGTCGATCGCGATCGGTTCACGGTCGGACCGGAATTCCAACAGGTCGCGAGGCGTGGTCGGCGGAGATGCCTCGAGGACGTCGAGGTACTCCTGATACTGCTCGCGACTGCCATCCTCGGCGACCGCCTTATGCAGCGCGCGCCACATCGTCGGCGCGTGACCGTGATGGTCCGCGTTGCGGCGGAACTTGTACCAACCGCCGGGTGGCAGCGGGTCATCGCTCGGGAACGCGCGCTGGTGGCGTTCCACGACGTCGGCCGCCAACTCCTCGAACCCGACGCCACCAATGCGGCTGGTCGTCCCGGGGAAACACTTCGCGATGACGTCGTCACCGACACCGAGCGCCTCGAAGATCTGTCCGCCGTGGTACGAGGCGACGGCGGAGATGCCCATCTTGGACATGATCTTCAGGATGCCCGTGTCGACGGCCTGCCCGTACCGACGGAACACTTCGTCCAGGGTGTCGTCGCCAAACGCGCCATCGCTCGTCAGCGAGCGCAGCACATCGAAGGCCACGTACGGAATGATCGCGCTGGCGCCGAAGCCGATCAGCGCGGCGAAGTGGTGCACATCTCGAGCGTCACCGGTTTCGGCGATGATGCTCGCGCGCATCCGGCGGCCGGTGCTGATCAGGTGGTGGTGCACCGCGCCGACTGCGAGCAGCATTGGCACCGGCGCCCACTCCTCGTCTACCAGGCGGTCGCTGATTACGAGGATTGAGTCGCCCTCGTCGACCGCCATCGAGGCGGCGGCGCAGAGATCGTCGATCGCCTGATCCAGCGCTCCGGGGCCATCCGCAACGCGGAATCGCGCGTGGAGGTTGGCCACGCGGAAGTGGTCCACATCGAGGTGCCGCAACGCCGCCAGCTCTTCGTCGAGCATCAGCGGGCTAGTGAGGTGCACGAGGCGCGCCGCCTCAGGTGTTGATTCGAGGATCGACTGACGGCGCCCGAGGTAGGTGTCGAGCGACATCACGATCTCTTCGCGGATCGAGTCGATCGCCGGGTTGGTCACCTGCGCGAAGCGCTGCTTGAAGTAGGTGTAGAGCAGTCGACCGTCGTTCTGCAGCGCCGACAACGGGGTGTCGTCGCCCATCGAACCGACGGGCTCCTTACCGTCCTGCGCCATCGGCTTGACGATGTACTCGACTTCTTCGCGGGTGTAGCCATGCAGGTGCTGCATCTGAAGCACGTCGCGCGACGGCTCCGCCTCCTGCGGTTGCGCTCCGTCGGCCTGCAAGTGCACGAGGTGCCGGTCGACCCACTCCCCGTACGGGCGGCGCTGCACCAGCTCGCGGGCGATGTCCTCGTCGTGCAGGAACTTTCGCCGCGCGGTGTCGACCGCGATCATTTGGCCGGGGCCGATGCGACCGGATTCGACGATCTTCGCGAACGGCGTGTCGATCAGGCCGACCTCGGAACCCATGATCACGAGGCCATCGGAGGTGACCTGGTAACGCGCCGGGCGCAGCCCGTTGCGGTCCATGACCGCGCCGGTGGTGCGGCCATCGGTGAACGCGACCGCCGCCGGACCGTCCCACGGCTCCATCAATGACGCGTGGTACTCGTAAAACGAGCGCAGGTGCGGATGGATGTTGGGCATGTTCTCCCACGCCTCGGGGATCAACATCCGCATCGAATGCAGCAGATCGCGGCCGGACATCACCAGCAGCTCGAGCGCCTCGTCGAACGAAGCGGTGTCCGAGCCGAGCGGATGGATGACCGGCGTCAGGTCGGCGACGTCGTCGCCCCAGACTGCCGACTTCAGGTCCGGCTCGCGCGCGGTCATCCAGTTCCGGTTACCCAACAGCGTGTTGAACTCGCCGTTGTGGGCGACCATCCGGAACGGTTGCGCGATGTTCCACTCCGGCAAGGTGTTCGTCGCGTAGCGCTGGTGGAGCAGCGCCGTCCGCGACTGGACGCGCTCGTCGGCCAGATCAGGGAAGAAATTCTGAATCCGCGGCGCGATCATCAGGCCCTTGTAGACGACCGTCTGCGAGGACATCGAGACCACGTAGCAGTCGAGCCCCTGATCGCGGCACGTCTGCTCGGCGCGGCGCCGCGCCAGGTAGAGGCGGCGCTCGAACTCCGGACCGTGTACGTCTTCTGGTCGGTGCATCAACAGCTGCTCGATGCCCGGCAACGTGTCGAGGCTCTGCGGGCCGAGCTGCGCCGGGTCGTGCGGGACCTCGCGCCAGCCAATCACGCCAATCCCCACCCGGGTGACCTCGGCCTCGAGGGCGGCTCGTGTGGGCGCGCGATCGGCCTCGTCGTGCGGCAGGAAGACCATCGCGACGGCCAGGTCATCGCGGTCCGCGACCGGCGTCCCGAGACGCTCGCAGTCCTCGCGGAGCAGTTCGAACGGGATCTCGATCGTGAGCCCGGTGCCATCCCCCGTGAGCGGATCGGCATTCACAGCGCCGCGGTGGGTGAGCGAAATGACCGCCTGAACGGCCAGTTCGACGACGTGATGGCTCCGGGTGCCGTCAATGCTCGCGACGAAACCGGTGCCACACGCATCGCGACCCGGCCACGCGGGCGCCATGACACCGCCGGCTTCCGGGTTTGCATTGCGAAGGTGGCCCGTCAACGACGGGCGCGCGCCTGTTGTCACGCAGAGCCAATCTTTCGTCCGTGGGGCGGAATCACTTGGGCGGGCCCACGGGGGGTCGAACATCATAGCGGACACGTCGCCGGCCAGATGGCCTGTATCTTGCGCGATCCGTCACAAAGTCGCAAGACGGCCGTAATCAGTCGTATCGGCGGACGATCCGCACTAGCCGAGCTCGATCGGCGCCCGCTCGTCGCGCACGACCTCACGCTCCACCAGCTGCCGCACCGCCGCTGGGTCGAGGCCAAGCAACTCCTCAAGGACCTCGCTGGTGTGCTGCCCCATGTCGGGTGACGTGCCTTTGATGCCGCCTGGCGTGCGCGAGAGTTTCACCGGTGTGTTGGGGAGCGGGATCGTCCCGATCGTGTGGTGCTCGACCGGAACAAGGGCATCGCGGTCGGCGACCTGTGGAAGCGCTGCGGCGGTCGGAATGTTGTTCAGCGGACCGACTGGCATCCCATACGGCTGCAGCGCGGTGACCCACTCCTCGGTCGTCCGCGTGGCGAAGGCCTCGATCAGCAGCGGTTCGAGCTCGGTGTGATGGGCAGAGCGATCCTGAGCGGTCGCGAACCGGTCGTCGTCGATCAACTCGGGGACATCCAACTCCGCGCAGAGCAGCGCCCACTGGTTGGGAACCCCCCAGGCAAGCGCGAGCACGAGGTAGCCGTCCTTCGTCGGGAACGCCTGGAACGGAACCGCCGTGGGGTGCCGGGTCCCCAGCGGTTTCGGAGTGTCGCCGGTGATGTGATACCGCATGTAGGCGTTCTCGAGGATCGCGATCTGAGAATCGAGCATCGAGATGTCGATCATCTGACCCTGCCCCGACTGATCACGCTCACGAATCGCCGCGAGGATGCCGATCGCACAGTAGAGTCCGGCGGCGATGTCCCCGAGTGAGAACCCGGGCCGCGTCGGCACGCCCCCCGGCTCGCCGGTGATCGACATGACGCCGCCCGCCCCCTGCACGATGACGTCGAGCGCAGGCAGTTTCGACATCGGTCCAGTCTGGCCGTAGCCGGAGATCGCCGCGTAGATCAGGCGCGCGTTCACCTCGGAAAGCGCGGCGTAACCTAGACCGAGGCCGTCCATCGCGCCCGGCGTGAAGTTCTCGACCAGTACGTCTACCTCGGCGATGAGTTGGCGGAACAAGTCCTTGCCTTCCCCCGACTTGAGGTCGATCGAGATCGAGCGCTTGCCGCGATTGACGGAGAAGAAGTACCCAGACTCGCCCTCGACGAGCGGGCCGGTGGTGCGGGAGACGTCGCCGAACGGTGGGCGCTCCAGCTTGATCACGTCCGCTCCGAGGTCACTCAACGTCATCGTGGCGAACGGTCCGGACAGCACCCACGTGAGGTCGAGGATGCGCAGGCCGGCCAGCGGCCCCGTCGTCGGCAATGCCGGCATCGGTTCACTCTCCTCTTCGCCGCCCGCGATGCGGGCGGTCGCTGCTATCGCGCCACAACCGGCGTCTTGTCCGGCGGGACGGCTTCGGGTGCGATCACGGGCTCCGCATGGCGCAGAGCCAGGTAGACGCCAATGAGCACCACCGCTGCGCCCGCAGTTTCGAGCAGTGTAGGCACCTCATCCAGGACGATCGCGGCGATCACCGTCGCTCCCACCGGCTCCCCGAGGATCGCGATCGCCACCATCGCCGCCGGCAAGAAGCCGAGTGCCCAGTTCATGGCGTTGTGCCCGACCAGCTGCGAGACCACCGCCACCGCCGCGATCGCAAAGTAGGAGTGGGCCTCCAGACCGATGAGCGAGGTGCGGGTGACGACCACCGCCGTCAACAGCATCAACGCGGTCATCGTGTACACGCTGGCACCGTAGCTCGCTGTCGAGAGTCGTCGCCGCGCCCGCCGCCCGATCACGAGGTACGCGCTCGCCATCAGCCCGCCCAGCAGCGCCAGCACGTCGCCCTCGAGCGAACCGCGATCGCCGATATCGTCGCCGGCGAGCAAGGCCGCACCGATCAGTGCGACCGCGGACCCGAGGACGACGGCTCGCGTCGGCGGCTCCCGCAGGAAGATCCACGCGCCCAGGCCGACGAAGATCGGCTGCATCGTCACCAGCACCACGCCCGTCACAACCGACGTCCGCTGCAACGCGGCGACCCAGAGCACGAAGTGGACGGCGAGTGCGGCGGCCGCGAGCACGAGCGCCACCCGGTCGCGGCGCGTGGCCTCGCGCAGGTCGCCGACGCCGTTAAGCGAGGCGTAGCCGATCATCGCCGGTGATGCGATGGCGAGCCGAAGCGCGGCGATTGCCAGCACGGGCGCCGGATCGGCGAGCCGGATCAGCGGCGCCGACCAGGCGATCCCCACGATCCCCAGACCGAGGATGAGCCAGCGTCCCGGCGTCACCGCCGCCTCCATCCAACAGCAGGGCGTGCGCCCGCTCATCGCGAGGCTACTGACGCCGCCACCTCGAAGCGAACATATTGACGGACGTCATACGCCGCGTTGACAGGCGATCGGCGCGTCTCCAAGGTGGCGGCAGATCGCCGAAACGGAGCCCGCGCCGCGCGCGCCGAGACCGTCGACGTGAATGCAACGACAGCAGCAGGGAGCGCGATGCAACTCGGTGTGGTCTTTCCACAAACGGAGATCGGCGCGAATCCGGGGCCGGTGCGCGACTACGCACTCGCCGCCGAAGCCGCCGGCTACGAGCACCTGCTGGTTTACGATCACGTCCTCGGCGCCGACCCAGATCGCCCCGGCGGCTTCACCGGTCCCTACAACCACGACACGCTCTTCCACGAACCGATGGTGCTATTCGGCTACCTCGCGGGCATCACGCAGCGCCTCGAGCTGGTGACCGGGATCTTGATCCTGCCGCAACGTCAGACCGCACTCGTTGCCAAACAGGCCGCCGAAATCGACGTGCTGTCCGGCGGCCGTCTGCGCCTCGGCGTCGGGGTTGGCTGGAACGCCGTCGAATACGAGGCACTGGGCGAGAACTTCCACAACCGCGGGCGTCGCGTCGAGGAGCAGATCGCGCTGCTCCGCGCACTCTGGGCCGATCCCTCGATCAGCTTCGAAGGGCGCCACCATTCGGTCGTGCGCGCGGGGATCAGGCCGTTGCCGACCAAGCTTTCGATTCCAATCTGGATGGGTGGAATGTCCGAACCGGTGATCGAACGGGTCGGCCGACTCTCCGACGGCTGGTTCCCGCAGTACCGGCAACCCTCCGAACTCGCGGCTGGCGTCGAGCAGGTGCACGCTGCGGCGACTGCCGCTGGTCGGCAGGCCTCGGACATCGGCATCGAGGGCCGCATCACGCTCGGCGGTGACGTGGGCGAGGCGGTCTCGCTGGCCAACGAGTGGATCGAGGCCGGGGTCACACATCTCTCCGTGAACACGATGAATGCCGGCTTCACCGATGTGGGACAGCACATTCAGGCGATCGAGCAGTTCAAGACGGCGTTCAGCAGCTAAGACCACGCCGCGGGACGGTGACCAGCGGCTCTACCGACAGAAGGAGACTCCCCGGTGACGACTGAGCCCCGGATCGACTGGGACGCCCTCGGCGAGCAGGCCACGGAATGGCTGTCCGAATACATCCGTGTCGACACAATCAACCCACCAGGGAACGAGAGCCGGGCGGTCGCCTGGCTGGGCGCGATCCTCGAACGTGAAGGCATCCCCTACGAGACGTACGGCGCGACTGAAGATCGCCTCAACCTCGTGGCTCGGCTCGAGGGCGACGGATCACGGGGCGGCGCCTTAATCCTGCTGAACCACACCGACGTGGTCCCCTTCGAGCGCGAGCACTGGACGGTCGAGCCGATGGCCGGCGAGATCCGCGACGGTTTCATCTGGGGGCGCGGTGCGACCGACATGAAGGGGATGGGGATTATGGAGCTCATCTCCTTCCTCCTCCACAAGCGTCACGGTCTGCCGCTGAAACGCGATCTGATCTTCATGGCCGTCGCCGATGAGGAAGCCGGCTCCGCCTTTGGTGCCGAGTACCTCGCGAAGGAGCATCCCGAGCTATTGGAATGCGAGTACGTCATCAACGAGGGCGGCTCCGGCACGGTCGAGGTCCTAGGCGTCGAACGACCGACGTTCAACATCGGCGTCTCCGAGAAGGGGCCGTTCTGGCTGACGCTGCGCACGACCGGCGCGCCCGGCCATGGCTCGGTGCCGACGGCCGACAACTGCGCGGTGCGGCTCGTGCGAGCGCTCCAGAACATTGCCACCTGGGATCGGCCGCTGATGGCCGCGCCCGAAGTGATGGAGTACTTCCAGCAACTCCACGACGCGGGCATCGTGTCCGAGCCACCGACCGAATCGATGCTGGCGGACCTCGCCGAGCAACACCCGCGGCTCCATTCACTCCAGACGAATTCGATCTCGCTGACGACGCTGAACGCCGGCGTGAAGATGAACGTGATCCCGGCCGAGGCGACCGCGACGCTCGACTGCCGGCTGGTGCCGAACTACGACCCCGAGGAGTTCATGCGCGAGTTGCGGGAGGTGATCGACGACGAAGGCGTCGAGATCACCCGCGAGTTCGAGTCCTCGACGCCTCCGTCGCGCCTCGACACCGAGCTCTACGACGTGATGACCGCAACGGTGAAAGCACACGTCGAGGACGCGCTTGTCGTGCCGAGTGTGTCCACTGGCTTCACCGACTCACGCGTGTTCCGACGGCACGGGATTACCTCGTACGGCTTCATCCCGGTGTTGCTCGGCCCGCAGGAAGTCGGCCGCGCCCACGGCAACGACGAGTGTCTGTCGATCGACAACTTGCGGATGGGAATCGAAGTTCTGCACGACACCGTTCGCGGCATCTCCGGCTAACCGAGGCGATCGGCCGCGGACGCTACGGGGCGTACGCGGCAATCACGTCGTCGAGATACTCACGCATGTGCTCGTCATTCAGCGGGCCGAACCGACGTTCGGTCGCGTCGTCTGGGCTGCCGTTCGGCGGGATCACCGTGAAAGCCGGGTGCCGTGCCGCAGCCATCCGGCTCGCAAAGTCACGCTGCTCGCCAATGTCGTAGTCGAGGATGACGAAGTTCACTTCGTCCTGATATTCCGGTCGGAGCCCATGCACGATGGGCCGCGTCAGCGCGCAGACCGGTCACCAAATCGCATCGACGAACACCAGCGTCGGCTTCCCGTTCGTCGGGAGGTAGGCGCCGGTGTTGTCCACGTGGTCGTTGGGATGTGTGTAGTCGGCGCTCACGAGCACCGGCTCGCCGGTGGGGAAGTTGAACGTGGCCGCCTCGGGTTCGTCACTCGATCGCGGCTGGTCTGCACCACTGCCGGCTGGGGCCGCGTCATCCGTCGCCGCCGCGACGGACTCGAGGCTGCGCGCCTCGGTCGTTGGGGTCGTTTCGGAACCCCCGCTGCAGGCAGCAACGAACAGCGCGAGGCCGACGGCCAGAGCGGGCAGCAGGAGCGGTCGGCGACGGGCGATACCGATCAAGTTCATCACTTCGAAATTATCGGAAGGTCGGGGCGAGAGGATGAAGGAAGTGTGACGGCCCCGAAATTGTCGTCAGGTGAGCTGAATCACCGCGCACGGACCATCGAGGGACCCGGCCGAAGTGTGAGCAGCACGAAGACGGCAGATCCGACCAAGCCCGGCGCCGCCACACTGATGAACACATACGCGGTCCCCGTTTCGTCGGCGATGTAGCCCGTCGCCAGCGATCCGACCAGCACCTACCTCGGGAGATCCCCGCGACAGAATCAGTCCCCACTGCTGGGGGACCTCGGACGCGAGCGACCCGGCTCGTACGATGCGCGTTGCGTCGGTCACCAGCGGACGACTCGCTTCGATCTCGGACCGTGCGCTGAAGAGGATAATGAGGGTAGCCGTCGATGACACCAGAGCACCCGGAGAACGCCGGCACCCCTGGACAGTCCTTCGCTGATGTAATCAGCACGATCCAGTTGCAGAGCGACGTCGACCAGCAGGTAGTACGGGCTGAGCTCACCCGAATCCTCGGCCGTCACGACCTTCTCGCCCAGGAATCGATGGCACTCCTGGCGGACACGACGATCGCTCCGATCGACGCAACGGCGATGGTCCTGATCGCCGAGGCGGACGCGAGGGATGCTCAGATCGAGGAGCTGACGCAGGCCACCCTCGACCGCCGAGGCGAAGATGCCACTCGAGAGACTGCTGCGCTGGATCGGGCGCTAGGCGTACGAACGCGCCTCATCGAGGATCTCCGTGCTGACTTCGCGGAGTTCAACGGCACCGCCAACGCGGTCAACCAGTCGTTCTCCGCCGCTCCCGCTTCTTCACCGATCACCCCTGAACCTGCCTCGACCGGCGGTCCCGGCACCGGGCTGCTCGTGGGTCTCGGCATCGCAGCGGCGGCGGCTGTCGTCGTCGGTGCGTTCGTCGTTCTCGGTGGAGGCGACGGTACCGAGGTCGGCGGCGCGAACGCCGGCCCAACGTCCGCTGCCGCGCAGCCGACGGCCGGGACCGAGGCCACAGCCGCGGTCGCGGGCGGCGAGGGCAATACTCCATCGACCGAAGACGTCAGCGCGGCCGTCTTCCCGGTCCCTGCGTTGGCCGCGGATCTCTTCGGCGCCGTCGACATCGAGGCGTCAGTACGGGTGCGCGTCGGTGACTCGGATGGCGTGATGTTTCTCGTCGATCGAGCCCAGATCCCAGAGCCACCTGCAGCCGGGGAGACTCGGGTGTTCGCGGTCGCGGACACTGACGGTGCATTCATTGAGTCCGCGCTCCGTAGCGGCATCGCGTTCGCGCCGAAGATTCGCGTCTTCGACCGCCGCACGATCGAGGAACTCGTGAGCTCAGCGCTCTCCCCCGATCAGGCGATCGTGGCGGACGGCCAGTTCGAACTCTTCTTCCCACTGATCCTGATCGGCGGCACCCCACACGCGCGCGTCGACGGCGTGGACTACCCGCTGAGCGGGATGCGATTCGACGTGGCAACGCGAGACGCCGACAACAACAACCTGTTCAGTGGAGCAGTGGTGGTAGATGTGCCGGCGCTGGCGCAGCTCCAGGACGAGCACATGACGATCAGCGCCATTCCCACGAGTGACCTGGAAGATCGACCGCGACGGGTCGCGGGGTCGAAGCGCTAGACGACCTCGGAGGCCAGCAACGCCAGCCGGCGGCGGTCGGCGACGTTGATCCGCATCCGCTTCAGCTCGACGAGATCGTCGCCACGCATCTCGTTCAGGATGCGGGTCGCGGTCTCGCGGTAGGTACCGACCATGTCGGCGATGTCCTGGTGCGAGAGGTTGACCGGCTTGTTGTCGGGACCGGACAGCCGAAGCAGCGTCGCCGCGATCCGCGCGGGCACTGACTTGTACGCCACGTCGGCGAGGCGCTCCTCGGCATCATCGAGGCGGCGCGCCATCCCTTCGAGCAGCCGGAGCGCGATCGCCGGGTACTGGTGGATCACGCGCTGGACGTCCACACGCGACATGATGCAGAGCGTGCAGTCCTCGGCCGCCTCGGCGAAGCTGCCGTTCATGCCCTGGCCGGCCAGCGCCATCTCCCCAAACACCGAGCCCGGCTCCAGCGTCGCGGTGACGAGCTTCTTGCCTTCCTCGGTGACTCGATAGAGGTTTACCCGCCCGACCTTGAGGATGAACAGAACCTCGCCCGTCTCCTCCGGCGCGAAGAAGACGGTTCCCCGCTTGCAAGAGCTCATCGTCGTCGTGCGTTCGATCTCGGCCATCTCGCGGTCACCGAGATCCTGGAACAGGACGGACTCGAGCAAACAAGGCGTCGGCTCGGGAGCCGGGATCGATCTGGTCGGGCTGCTCGCCAAGGATTCGTCTCCACCCGGGGCACGCTCGTCAGTTGGAACGTGCTCGATGAGTGCCGTGAGCGTCTCCCATGCCGGTGTTCCCAGCGACACGACCTCGCCATCCAGGAGGAATGTCGGCGCCGCGAACACGTCGGAGGGGACCTCATCCGAGGATACCTCGCCGAGGTCGATCAAACGGACATCGACCTCCGGGTACGTCTCGCGAACCCGGGCCGCGACCTCGCGCGCCGCGTGGCACGAGGTGCAGCCCTCCTCCACGTAGACCGTGAGCGTCGCAACGCCTCCGGGAACACGGGTGAGAACAGGGGCAATCGTTCGGGTCGGTGTAACCGGCATTCGGGCTCCGAGGCAGACCGCTGGGGACGGTCGGGGTGTGGCGATGGTGGCGGATGGGGACGAGGGAGGACGGCCGCGTCCCCATCCGTGTTGGCGTCGCCGGCCGCACCTCGCGGTCCGATCGACCACGCACTCAGAGTGTCGGCGCCTCCAGTCGCGCCCGTCGTGATCGCCGTCACCGCCTCCAACAAACGCCCGGAAACAGGCGTCCGACCTGACGAGGGGTACCGAATCTGACTGTCTACTTGCTCCGACCGGCCGATGATCTCGAGAGCGATCGCGCCGCGATCGAGGAGTGCATCGTGATCGTCGTTCGTCGCCTGCTGACCGTGCCGCTGGCGATCCTGCTGACGCTCGCGCTGGTCCTCACGCTCGTCGCGCACCGGGCGAACCGGACTGTGCTGTCAGCCGACTTCTATCGTGAACAGCTCACGGCCGTGGGCGCCTTCGACGCGGTTCATGACGAGGTGCTGCCCCACGCGCTCGACGACTTCCTCACCGAGCAAGATGAACAGATCCCCGACAACCTCAAGGGAATCGCACTCCCGACCGACGCCGCGTCGCGGGCAGTCATCCTCGAATTCGCCCGGACCGCCCTACCGCCGGAGTACCTCGAGTCGCTGAGCGGCGATGCCATCGAGGCGCTGTTCGGATACCTCAAGGGCGACACGGATGAGCTCGCATTCACAGTGAGCCTGAACGAGCCGCTCACCACCGCCTTCCTCGCGAACCCCGGGCCTTCCCGATTCGAGGGCGCCTGGCGGGAACTCGACATCAGCAACACCGCGTTTGCGGGGCTCTCGGGCTCGATCGAGATTCCGGAGCTGGCGCTGCTGCGGAATCCACTGTCGGTCGAGGTGCTGGCTCGCCTCCGAGCCGACGACATGACGCTCGAAGATGCGATGGTGCTCGTCACCGCCGGCTACGAGGCGACGCCGGCGAATGCCGAGGTCCACGAACTGACGCAGATCGCGCTTGCCGGGGAAGCAACGGTCGAGGAGCTAGAGAACCTCAAGACGCTGCTCGTCGTCACTCGCTTCATCCCTCCCGAGTCTGCACAGCAGCTCGTCGATGCGGTCGCCCCAGGCACGCAGCCCGACGACGACCTGCTGACGGTGCTGCTGGGAACTGAGCGCAACGAGGCGATCAGGTGGTTCGAGGTGGAGCTCTTCGGGGCCATCCGCGCGTTGTCTTCCTACCTCGCGGGTGACACCGAACACTTCGCGATCCGCATCGACTTCAGTGCCTACCCGGAACTCGCCACGGTTGCCGCCGGCGCACTCAACTCCGACCCCGACACCCTGCTCCGCGACGGATTCCGCCTGAACGACGTCGACATTCAGCGTGAGCTGGACGCTGGGGAGAACCCGCCGATCTCAAGCCTTGAGGACGCGCGCGCGATCTTCACGCCCGGCGGTCGCACGTTCGGCATCGAGGACTTCCCGGCCGGTGACGAGGCGAGCGCTCCGGCCGACGTGTCGGCCGCACCGAGTGGACCGACGGCGGGCTTGGACAGCAGCAGCGGGGGCGGCCTCGATCTCGAGCGCGTTCAACCGTTCACGGCCGCGTTCGCGACGTGGGCGCGACCAGCCGGTATCGCCGGCGTCATCCTGCTGGCACTGCTGATCGGACTCCTCGGCGGTCGTCAGTGGTGGTCACGGGGTACCTGGGCGGCCAGCGCAGTCGCAGTGCCCGCGCTGCTAGTGGTGGTCGCCGCAGGACCGGTGTACGGCGTGACCGCCGCGCCGCGACTGGCAGAAGCGGTCGACGACCGCCAGGCGGAACTGCTCGCCGACGGTGGCCCGACGTCCGCCCTCGCGATTCGCACACTCGATCGGATCGAGGCCGTCGCGGACAGTCAGGCCTCCGCCTTCGTGGCGAACGGAGCCGCGGCGAGCTTCCTCGCGTTGCTCCTCGGAGCGGCCGCGGTTGGCTGGCACGTCTCTGCCACACGCCGCCGGTCCGCGCCCCACCCGTCCGAGGACGTGAACGAGCTGCTGCGGTTACCCATGGCTCCGGAGGAACCGCCCGCCGACGACGAGGCTCGAGCGGCATAGCCGCGGGCGTTGGGTCTAGGCGCCTTTTGCGTTGTCCCAGCTGATCGAGCGCACGGGCCGAACCCGAATGTAGGCGCTCCCCGGACCAGCCTCGGTCGGCCACTCAGCCTCGGGAAGACCGCGCTGCCTCGCCGCCTCGCGGCCGAGCCGGAGGCGCTCGTCATCGTCGCGAACGACATCCGCATCGCCCTGCAGCAACAGGCCTTTGAGGTCGGCCATCGTCGCGCCACTTTCGATCAGCAGGCTCACCCTGGGGTTCCGCTCGATGTTGCGCGTCTTCTGCGTCGCGTCGCGGCAACCCATGTAAATCTCGTCACCGAGACGGAAGTAACCAATCGGCACCGTGTGCGGGTACCCGTTCCGATCAGACGTCGTGAGAATCATCCAGCCGGGCCGGCTGTCGAGGAACGCGTGCGCCTCTTCGTGGGTGAGCTCCGGGGCCATCGTCGTCTCCTCACTACCGGGCGTCGCTGCGGACGCTCCGGGAGGAGGCTACCGCGCCGACGGCCAGCCAGAGGTCGGCCAGTCCTGATCGAGGACGTTGTAGAGCGGTGGCACTGGAGTTCCGCGGCTGCCCTCCGCGGTCTCGCTCAGGTCGACCACAAGCACGCCTGCGTCATCGATCGACCACTCGTACTGATCGAGGTCGCGCGGCGCCGGTCCGTAGATCCGCGTCCCATCAATCGCCCATTGCTCGCTATGCGCTGGCTCGACGAAGACGCCAACGTACGAGGAGTTCGACCACACGTCTCCGGAGGTATCCCAGACGACCAGCCCACCGAGGTGGGTGCTCCGCCCGGATAACACCCGGAAGTCACCGTCCGGCAGGCGCACGACGTAGAACACGCCTTCGCCCTGAATGCGACCACGCGACCCAGCCACCGCCGCACGGTACCGGTTGAGGTCCAGCTGCCATTCGCTGACGCGCCCATCGATTACCCGGTAGCCGGTCACGGACCCGAGGGCGAAATCGCCCGCAGGAGCCAACCGGAATTCGTCCAGCGCGCTGGCACTTGAGGGTGGCCAGACGAACCGCAACGCTCCGAGGACCATCACCGCCCCGAGGGCCGCCAACGCGACGCCAAGCACCGCGGCGCGCGCTCGTCGCGGTAGGCGACCGCCCTCGATGGGCCAAACGCTCATCGCAAATCCACCGGCGTGGTGACCCGGACGTCGCAGTCACCGCCGATGTGGAGGTCGAACTGGTTCATCGGCATTCGGGCCGGATTATCGGCCGATGGGTGGTTGCCGGCGATGTCGTGCTCGTAACCGTGACAGGCATCCCGGACGACCGGTCTCCGTGCCGGTCCCAGAGGAGCGTGCATCCAAGCACCGGTTCAGCTCGACCGAATGCGAGGAACTCGTCGAGCCGCACGAGGTAACCGGTGACGCCGACATTCCAGAGTGGTGTGACGCTGCCAGGCTCGAAGTCGTGAGCGTCCCCAACGATAGTCGTCTGGGGTGACTGCACCGGCTCGTCCGGCCACGCGTACGCGCCCGCGGCAGTGACGAACACCGCGTCCAGCAGGGCCAAACCGGTTCCGAGAAGCAAGAGGGCTGGGCGCCCGACCGGGCACCGAACGGAATCTCGAGGAGTTCCGGTCGCGAGCATTCGCGCGACCTCCGCTTGAGCCGATCGTACTCCAGTCTTACGTCAAGCTCACCACGAACAAGGCTCTTCAGCGTGGTGGGAGCAGGTGCTGCGCGAGTTCAGCGCCGCCGGGGGCATCAGGGTCGTCTTTGAACTGGGAGAGTCGGCGATACACGTCTGCCGCGGCGCGGTGGAAGCCACCGGGCAGGCCGTCCGCCTCGAACGTCGAGGCGATCTCGTCCATCTCCCCGGCAAATCGCCAGGCCTTGGCGGCGGCGCCGGAGAGGCCTCGGTCCGAGCGTGCGAGCAGCTCCGGCTGGGAGCGCCCCCACTCCGCCATCAGCGGCTCGTGTACGCCCTCGGCCAGCGCGAGCGCGTGGATGTCGGCAAGGAGCGCGCTCGTACCCTTCGTCCAGGCGGCGTAGGCCATCTTCAGCGCGGAGGCCGCGCCGGCGTCGCCGTCGATGCAGATGACCTCGAGATCGCCTTTGTCGAGGAACTGCGCGACGAAGCCGGCCTGTTCACCGGAGAGGTAGAGACGGGTGGTCCCGGACTGCCGCGCGGGCGGGCCGACGATGCCGCCGTCGACGAACTGGCCACCGTTCTGAGCGACGATCTCGGCGACGTGGCGGCTGGTCTGCGGCGCGATCGCGTTCGCGTCGACGTAGGTCCCGCGGAAGCCAAGCGCGTGCACCTCGGCAGCCAGCTCGGTCGCGTACTCGGGTGGGCAGACGGAGATGATGACTCGGCTCTGGTTGACGACCGCGTTGAGCCAGGACACGTCCTCGAACCCGTCGGATTCGGCGCGGGCGGAAGTGGCGTCCGAGCGATCCTCGGAGACCCAGATCACGCGCGCGCCGGAGGCCTTCGCCGCCGCGCCGATCGAAGAGCCCATCTGGCCGGGGTGGAGCAGACCGATCGTGACGGTAGCGTCCTCGGTCATGACGCCTCTGCCTTCTCCGCGGCGAACGTCGCGTAGAGGTTGGCGATGTTCATTTCCTTGCGCTCGGACTCTGGCCATTGCGCCCACTGGCCGATGTCGATCGCCTTGGCCGCGTCGGCCTCGGAGAGGCCGTTCTCGAAGGCGTCGCGGGTCTGCGCGACCATAAACTCGAGGTACTCCTGCATGTCCTGGAGCTCCTGCTTGCCGCCGGTCGGGCCGTGGCCGGGGACGACGAGGTCGACGTCCATGTCGCGGATGATGTCGCAGATGCGGACCCAGTTGGGCATGTGCCCTCGGGACAGCGGTGTGGCGTAGAAGAAGGCGAGATCGCCGGTGAACAGCACCTTCGAATCGGGGAAGTAGACCAGCGAATCGCCGAGCGTGTGCGCGGGGCCGTGATGGAGGAGTTGGGCCTCGGTGTTGCCGTAGCGGAGCGTCAGACGGTCGGCGAAGGTGGTGACCGGGAGTGTCGATTCCACCTCGGCGAGTTCTTCCCACCACGAATCTTGAATCCAGAAGGGCTTGGGCCCGCGGTCGCCGGCGGCGCGTTTGGCGGCCTCGCTAGCGGCCAGCTCCGCGGCCGCGGCCATCTCCTCACGCGCGTGCTCGTGGGCGACGATCTCGGCACCCTCGATGAACTGGTTGCCGTTGGTGTGGTCGGCGTGCATATGGGTGTTGATCAGGTGGCGGAACGGCGCCTGACTGACGTCGCGCATGGCGCCAACGAAGGCGCGGGTCATCGACGGAGCCATCAGCGCGTCGATGACGAGGACGCCGTCGTCGTCGACGAGGAAGCCCGCGTTGCTGATGCCCCAGCCACCGTCCCACTGGAGGTAGGCGTAGAGGTTGTCGCCGACCTCGGTCGGGCCGGTCTGGTACTCGGGCATGGGGCGGTAGGGCATGGGGTGACTCCTCGGCCGTGGTCGATGGGCGGACGATACCAAGGCGGGCTCAGGCTGGGCTGCAGCCTTGCGATCGGATCTCGGATCCTGGGGGCGAGGGTGAGCTGAGCCATGATCATCGTGCCGCACGATGCAGTGCGGCACGACGCGGTGCGGCGCGCCTCGAGTGAAGGAGGCGGGTCGCGGCTTTCCGAGTCGGGGCGGGCGGCGGCCGCTAGCGGACGGTGAGTGTGCCTTCCATGCGCTCGTGGCCGGGGACATCGCAGATGAACTTGTACTCGCCGGCGACGAGGTCGGCCTCGATTCGGCGGTCCTTGGAGGCTGGGACTTCGAGCTTCACGTCGGTGGATTCGATTACGAAGGTGTGGCGGACGAGGTCTTCGTTCGTAATGAAGAATCCGACCGAGCCGGCGCTTGCCTCGAGCGTTTCGGGGAACTCGACGTCGCTGGCGAGGACGGTGACGTCGCCAGATTGAGCTTCGTCATTACTAGCCGAGAGGGAAATGCCGATCGATCCAACGGCGAGCACGACGGCGAGCGCTGCAGCCGCCATCGCGAGCGATCGAGCGCCCGCCATCGCCGGCGAGAAAAAGCTGATCAAGCCCGCTGCGATGCCCGCCAATCCCAGGACGACAGAGACCGCGCTTGGCGCGAACGATCCCCACGAGTCGATGTGCGAGACGTCCTCGATGATGAACGGGAGGTTGCCGAGCAGGCCCAGCAGGGCCAGGACCGCTGCGGCCAGCGCGACCCGTGGTCGTTCGATCCAGCGATACACGGCGTACCCGAGCAGCACGTAGAGGACGCCGAAAATCAGCACCGGCGGAATCAGGGCGACGTTGATCACCAGCACGGCGAGCAGCGACACACCCACGCCGGCGAGGCCCACGGCCTCGAGGAGGCGCCAGCGGCGCACGCTCATCTCACTCAGGTCGGCCGCCATGATGTTGTCCTCCAACCGCCCGCCTCGATACGTCCGCATCATGCACGTGATAACGAGCGGGGGGACGGCCGGGCCGGCTGGAGTTACGAAGCCGTGAACAAGACAAAGGCCGCTGGCCGAGCCGCCGCGTGAGGCGAGTCAGGTCAGGCGCGTGCCTACCGGGGGAAGCTCAACCCACGCGTCGCGATGATGTTGCGCTAGAGGTGGCCTTCGGCGTTGTCGTTGACCGCGGTGCCGGGGTGGGCGGCGGGTCGTTGGTCCTCGGAACGATGTGCTCGAGGGCTGTCAGGCAGTTCTCAACAGCGACCACCGGGACGATCGAGGACGGTAATCACGCTCGATGGGTGCAATTGCACGCGGGTTGGTCGAGACGTTGAGCTACAACCCGCTGGTGGCGATAGACCGGTACACCGATTGGGGACCGCGAGTCGCGCGGTTCTCGTTCACGCTCTGAGGTGCGGAGCCGGCGACGATCAGGCCGCCCCTTGTGGGGCGGCCCACGATGCCGCAGGCGGGTGCCCTAGAACTTGCCGGAGTTGACGTCGGTGTCGGGCACCGGCTCGCTGAGGTCCCAGTGCTCGACGATCTTGCCGTTTTCGAGGCGGACGATGTCGACCTGGGCCAGCGGTTCGCCCTCCCAATTCGCTTTGCAGAGTGTGGCCACGAAGTTGCCCCTGCCGACCAGGAGCACGATCTCGTCATAGATCAGGGGCCGGTTCTCCCCCTGGGCGAGGCGTCGGACGGTGTCCAACCCGTCTGCCCCCTCGGGATTGTGCTGAAGGTAGGGCTCCGCGAACCACTGCTCGATCCGGTCGGGCCGTGCGTCCGCGAACAGGCAGTTCTCCAGCATCTCCTTCACGATCGCCTTGTTCTCCTCGGTGCGGTCCAGATCCGTGATCTCGACCGCACCGTCCAACTGAGTGCGCCCGGACGTGTTCGGGCCCGTGAACTCGCCGATCACGTCCCAGTGTTCGACGATCTTGCCGTCGTCGTCGGTGTCGAAGAAGTCGGTGGTGACGTAGGTGGCTTCGCCGTCGTTGAGGCTCTGGAAGACGTGCAGGAAGACGTAGCGGCCGTCCTCCCAGCCGCGCACGATCTCGATCTGGCGCTCCGGGTTGCGTTCGACGAAGTCGGTGAAGAATTCGACGAAGCCTTCCCGTCCGTCTTTCACGCCGGTGCTGTGCTGCGTGTAGCGGTCACCGGTGTAGGCGTCGATGGCCTCCCGGGGCCGTCCTTCGCCGATTCCTTCGATGTAGAGCGCCTTTGCTCGAGCGAGCTGCTGGCCCTCGACCCTGTTGCCCAAGCCCTGGCTCGTCGGCTGATCAGTCATTCGAGGCCTCCTCGTCACCGCTGTGCACACCCATGGCGTCGCTATCGTCCCGTGAACTGGGGCGCTCGCTTCTCGACGAACGCGGCTCGGCCCTCTCGCACGTCCTCGCTGGCGCCGACGGCGCGCTGGCCGAACCACTCGTATTCGATCTGCTCGGGGAGCGAAGCGGCCCAGCTGTGCTTCACGTCCCGCTTGGCGCGCATGTAGGCGAGCGGTGGGCCTGCTGCGAACTCGCGAGCCAGCTCCAACGCTCGGGCGAGCGGATCGGTTGCTCGTTCGTTCGCGAGACCGATCGAGACGGCTTCCTCGGCCAGGACTTCGCGCGCTGTGTACAACAGCTCGAGGGCGCGCCCGTCGCCGACGATCCGCGGCAGGAAGTAGGTGATGCCGCAGTCGGGCGCCATGGCGCGGCGCGAGAAGACGGTGGTGAAGCGCGCGCTCGGGCCGACGATTCGCATGTCGAACGAGAGCGCGAGCGCCATTCCGCCACCCGCGGCGACGCCATCGATCGCGGCGATGGTGGGCTTTTCGATGCCGCGCATCGCCAAGCCGATGCCGGTTTCACCCATCGGCGCGTTCGTCTCGATCCAGTTCGTTTCGGGGAACCCGCCGCTCAGATCCGCCCCCGCGCAGAAGCCGCGCCCCTCGTGGGTGGCGACGACGACGCGGACGTCTGGATCGGCCTGCAGCCGATGGCTGGCCTCGATGATTTCGCGGAACGTCTGGCTTCTCATCGCGTTGAGTTTCTCGGGACGGTCGATCTGGAAGGTCGCAATCCCGTCATCGTCCAGCTCGATGACGAGGTCCTCAAAGTCTGAGTAGTCAGCGGGCATCGTGGCCTCCGTCAGCCTCGTTCTGCGTTCTGGGTGTGCAGCGCGCCGTGTCGCTGGGCTCCGCTACGAGCTCGCCAGTTCAATCTTGTGCATTCAGGTGCACGACGCGTACCTGGTCGAGGTCCACAAACTTCGCGACCGCTTCCGACATGCCGGTCGTGGCCCGCCAGGCGATGTACGCCTGTTGGTGCTCCCTCGTTGCCCACTCCTGCCAGAGGATGACGAGGTCAGGGTTCGTGTCGTCTGTGTACGTCTCGATGCGCTCGCACCCCTCGTGCGCACGGGTGTCGGCGAGTGCGGGCAGCAGCATCGCGAGGAACGCGGAACCCTGGCCGTCTCTGCAGGGGAACTCCGCCACGACGTGATGGGACGTCGTGCGCGGGCTCATCGGTCGATTCCAAGCGCATCCAGCGCGAGTTCGGCCGTCTCGGTGGCGGAGTTGGGGTTCTGGCCGGTGATCAGTCGGCCGTCGACGACCGCGTGACCCTTGAGTGGCACTCGCGATCGGCTGTAGAGCATCCCGCGCTCCTTCAACCGCTGCTCGAGGTTGTAGGGCACCAAGCGCCTCACCCCGGAGATGAACTCGTCGCGGTAGGCGAAGCCGGTGCCCTTCTTCCCGTTGATCAGGTACTCGCCGTTGCTCAGCCGCGCGTTTTGCAGCGCCGCTGTGCCGTGGCAGACGGCGGCGACGACCTTGCCGCCCTCGTACATCTCGCGGGTGAGTCGGTGCAGCTCGTCGTCGTCGGCGAAGTCCCACATCGCTCCGTGGCCGCCCGCGAAGTAGATGAGGTCGTAGCCCGCGGAGTCGATATCCGCGAGCGGGGTGGTGTCATCGAGCAGGGCCATGAAGGCCGGGTCCTCGTATCGTTCGCGGGCGGCCTGGTCGAACACGAAGCGGCCGAGGCTTCTGGGATCGATGGCGATCTTGCCGCCCTCGGGGCTGGCGATGTCCATGTGGACCCCGGCGCGTTCGAAGACGTCGTAGAAGTGGGTCAGCTCGGATAGCCAGAGGCCAGTGGGCTCGGCCTTGGGGTGCTCGAAATCGGTGTGGCCGGTCACGACGATCAGCGCTGTCTTGTCCATGCCTCTTCTTCCTCACGATCGGCCCGATCCGTAACGGAGGGCTTCTTTCCGGATATCTCTATTCCGGATAGTAGAATAGATCATTCCGGAATGCAACATTCCTGTTAGAGTGAGGGGCATGCCAACCGAGAACGGACGACGCCCCGAGGCGCCGCTGGGACGCAAGCAGGATCCGGCGCGTTCCGAGGCGATCCTGGCCGCCACCCGGGAACTACTCCTCGAGCGCGGTCACTACGGGTTCACTGTCCAGGACGTCGCCGACCGAGCCGTCGCGGGCGTCGGAGCGATCTACCGGCGCTGGCCCAACAAGGAATCGCTGGTCGCCGAAGCGATCCGCACGGGAGGCGATCTCAGCTACGACCGCAGCGACGATGCCGAGGCCGACCTCACGAGCATCATCCAGAACCGCGCCGGCCTCGCAACCAGCCACCCCGACTTCATGCCCGGCGTCGTGGCGGCGATGCGAACCAGCGACCAGATCAACGACGCGATGCGGAAGATCTACACGATCGACCCGTACCGAGAGATCCTGACGGAGCTCCTCGGAGCGGAGTACCCACACCTGGAGCTCCTCGCGGAACTCGCGCCGGCGATCATCGTCCACCGAAGCCTCTTCGGTGGAGAGCTCGACCCCGAGCAGCTCAGCGCAGACGTGCTTGCGCTGGTACGGGCGCTTGCGGCGGAGCGCCCCGATGCTTCCTCCAGAACCGACCGAGGCTGACGGTCCGGTCGGGCCTGATCGTTCTCTGAACGCCGGCGGACCGAACCAAGCGTGGCATCACCACCCCGTGATCGGACGAGTCGCGCGTGGGAGCCTTAAGATTGCCACGTGCCCGGGAGAGCGAGTGGCCGGCTCACACATCCATGTCATCGTCCGATTCGACTTCTATCTTTCCGACGGTGACGCCATTGTCATCCCGGCGGACCGAAGTCAGTGGGCCAACCACGTAGACGGCGACCCAGCTCTCTCCCTGCCAACAGGTGTCACGACGACCAAGGCCTACGAGGATGCGGACGTCGCGTGGGCAGAGGCTGAGCGGCTCAACGCGCTGCGCGAGGACGGTCGAAGCGTCTACGTCGTGATGCTTGCTCGCCTTCAGCGCCCCGCTCAGAGCGATGACTCGAGGCAGTGACGGCTCGCTACGACGCGCCCAGTCGTGGTCCGGGGCAACCACTAGAAGAAACAACAGGCCGCCTCCTGGCGGCCGTTGTCGTGTCACGCTTCAGTTCGTGACTAGCCGCGGGGGAGTTGGAGGCCCCTCGTGGCGATGATGTTGCGCTGGATTTCCGAGGTGCCGCCGGCGATGGTCGACGAGACGGCGGCGAGGAAGCCGCCGGCGGCTCGACCTTTCATGGCTTCGGGGCGATTGCGGTCCCACATGTTGCCGTAGAGGCCGAAGAGCTTGAGGTTGGTCTTGGCGATCTTCTGGCCGAGCTCGGTGGTGAATAGCTTGGACATGGAGGCTTCGTGGTTCGGGACCATGTTGCGGTCCTGAATGCTGTTGTTGAGGTGCGAGAAGAGGCGGGCGATGTCGGCCTCGACCCAGCGGTCGACGAAGTCGAGGCGCCAGGTGCCGCTGCGCTTGAGAATGGTCTCGTGCTCGGGAGCGTTCTTGGCGTAGGCGAGCGTGCCCTTGAGCGCGCGCTGGGTGCCGACGGAGTTGCCGATGCCGGAGCGCTCGAAGTCGGTGAGGGTCATGCCGGCGTACCAGCCGCGGTTCTCTTCGCCGACGCGGTTGGCGACGGGGACGTGTACGTCTTCGAAGAAGACTTCGTTGAAGGTCTCGGTGTTCCCCATCGTCGTGAGCGGGCGGACGCTGACGCCGGGGTCCTTCATGCCGAGCATGAGCATCGAGATGCCGCGGTGCTTGGGGGCGTCGGGGTCGGTGCGCGCGAGCATGTACATGCGGTCGGCGTGCTGGGCGCCGGTGGTCCAGATCTTTTGGCCGTTGAGGACGTATTCGTCGCCGTCGCGCGCGGCGCGGGTCTGGAGTGAGGCGAGGTCGGATCCGGCGCCTGGCTCGGACCAGCCCTGACACCAGACGACTTCACCGGCGAGGATCGCCGGCAAGATCTCGGCCTTCTGCTCCTCGGTGCCGTGCACCATGAGGGTGGGGCCGAGCATCATGACGCCGAAGCCACCGACGTTGCTGAGGCCGGCCTCGGCGAGTTCTTCGTTGAAGATGAACTGCTCTTTCACGGAGAGGCCGGCGCCGCCGTATTCCTTCGGCCAGGCGGGGGCGATCCAGCCGCGCTCAACAAGAGCGTCGCGCCAGGACTGGCCTTTCTTGCGCGCTTCCTGGGACCACCCGCTTTCTTCGTCACCGCCGCCGCCACGGCCGCCGCGGCCTCGGCCTTTGTCGCCGTGTTCGGCGATGAAGTCTTTGACGATCTTGCGGAATTCTGCTTCGACGGGGGCGTCTTGTAGGTCCATGGGTGTGTTGCCTCTCGGGTGGTGAGGGGTGTTGGGCGTACAGAGTGTATGTGGGGATCGTAGCGCGTGGAGGGCGTGGGGCGTAGCGCTTTGGTGGCTCGGCTGGCAGAGCCCGATGCTGCGGGATCTCGAGCTAGACGCTCGAGGTAGGCGGCTTCCTCGGTCTCTTCGAGAGTGGGTCCTTGGACGTGATCGCCGTCGGGGGCGCTCCGACTCCTTGATCGCCCTCACGGGCGAGGCCCCCGACACCCCCGCTCGGGACGCCACCTTTGGATCGCCCTACGGGCGAGGGTGTCCCCAAGACCCCTCCAAGCCGGGGATCTCCCGAGACCGCCTCGAAACTCGGGGGCCGGCGGGGGTGGTCGTTCGTGTCCCGGGTGTGGGGTTGGAGGCTGAGACTGGCGTCTTTGAGTCGAACGTTCAGGTAATGCTTGAGGAGGGTCCCGCGGGGGGTTCGGCGCCTCGGATCGGCTGACCCAGATCTCGGCAGCCCTGTGCACGGAGGCTAGCGACCCGCTGGGCAGCTGGATCTCGCTTCCGCTTTGCGCGAGGACCGACCCACGCTCGGCCGAGGCCCCGCTGACTAAACGAAGTCGAAGTCGCCGGCGGTGATGTGCATGCGGAGGGCGGGGTCGTCGAAGCGTTCGATGTCGAGGCCGGTCTGGCCGGTGCGGCCGGGGGGTTCGTCGAACTGGACGGTGACGGGGAGGTCGAGGTTGAGGAAGCCGGCCCGTGCGAGGGCGGGCTCGTCGGGGTGGCCGGCGGCGAGCCAGGCGGTGATCTGGCGGATGCCGAGGGAGCGCATGCGGTCTGCGCCGGTCCTCGCGAGGGCGGTGGCGACGGGGTGGTCGGGGTGGGTGAGCAGGTCGGCGAGGACGGCGGAGTCGCCGGACGGGCGGAAGACGACGTAGCCGGCCAAGGTGTCGCCCTCGAAGGCACCGAGGATCAGCGAGCGGCCGGAGCGCGGGTCGTAGCGCCAGTTCAGGTAGGCGGCGCGGCGGATGCGGGCGACGTCGAACTGGCCGGAGGCGGCCCCCCAGAGGACGTCTGCGCGGTCGTCGAAACTGTCGATCTCGCGGACGGTGTAGCGGGCGTCGAGCCCAGGCGTGGCTCCGAACGATGGGAGCAGGGTCCGCGCGCCGACCGGGAGGCGCGCGATGAGGCGGCGCCAGCCGCCGGTTCGCCAGGCGGTGCCGAGCGCGGTGCGTGCATCGAGGCTGCGTGCCCAGGTGTTGACGACGCGATCGGTGAGGTTACGGTCGCCCACGTACGTGGAGTTGACCAGCCGCGGGTTGCGGCTGGGGGTGTCGATGCCCATGTCGCCGGGCTGGGGAAGCCGCGAGGGGGCATCGTTGATGATGCGACTGTAGCCACGGCCCTGGAAGTCGGGGTGAACGGCGGAGTCGACGCCGTCGTTGGTGATGAGCTCGCGACCGTCGAGCAAGGCGGGGCCCATCCAGCGGAGCTCGAGAGCGATGATCTGACCATCGATTTCGCCGACGGTGTGGTTGGTCTCGATTCCGGGAGGCTGCATCTTCCAGAGCAGGTGGTCGAGGGCGGGGACGGTGATGTCGAAGTCCGGCCAGCCTTCGACGAATGCGGCTTCGAGGAGGGCGAGGATCGCGGGAGCGTCCTCGATCGAGGCCTGGCGGAACGAGGGGGCTACGGACGGTTCGGGGCTCACGGGCGGGATCCTACTCCCCTGATCCTCGGCGATCGCCTGCGGATCCAAGAGGCGTCGCGGACGCCGAATCATCACCGCTATCTACCTCGATCGCCGCGAGCGTCGAAGGCATTTCGGTGCCGTGGGGCAGCGGATCAGGGGTGGGCGTACGGCAACGGGCACCGCAGCGGGAGGCTGCAGGACACCAAGACGCCCCGCCGGCGCGAGGCCGACGGGGCGTGCTTGGTCGTCGAATCGCGACGCCTAGTTGGCGGCGCTGGTGAGCCAGCCGAACTTCTGCGGCTTGCGCTTCGCGTCGTGGGCAATCGGCACGTTGATGAGCGACGGCCCATCGAGCGTGAGCGCCTCGGCGAGCGCGGCATCGAGGTCCTCGATCGTCTCGGCCTGGTAACCCTTGCCGCCGAGCGCCTCCATCATCAGGTCGTAGCGGGCGCCCGGGCTCATCGCGCCTGGAGGCGGCAGCTCGCTGTCGATCTGCTCCTGGGTGTGACCGCCAATGCCCCCGTTGTTGAAGACGACCCAGACGATCGGGAGCTTGTAACGAACGGCCACCTCGCACTCGGTGCCGGCGAAGCCGAAGGCACCGTCGCCCTGGAGGCAGAGCACTTTGCGGTCGGGGTGCTCGGTGGCAGCGGCGACGGCGAAGCCGTGGCCGAGGCCCATCGAGCCGTAGGAGCCGGCGTCGAGGCGCGTGCGCGCCTCGTAGTTGTTCAGCACGGTGCGGCTGATGTCCATCGTGGATGCGCCCTCGGCGACGATGATCGCGTCCTTCGGGAGCGAGTTGTCGATCGACTTCAGTGCCGGGTAGTACTGCAGCGGCGTCGAGTGATCGGCGTACATGCCTTCGATCGCCTCGGCGTTCTGACGCGCCTCGGCCTTGACGGACTGGAGCCACTCGGAGTCCTGCGGGAACTGCCACGGGTCCTGGTCCAGCACGTCGAGCATCTGACCGAGGGTCTTCTTCGCGTCACCGATCAGGGCGACCTCGGACGGGACGTTGACGCCGATCTCTTCGGGGTTGAAGTCGAGCTGGACGATGCGCACATCCTCGCGGAAGCGCGGAGCATGGCCGAAGTGGAGCATCCAGTTCAGCCGGGCGCCGGCGAGGAAGATCAGGTCCGAGTTCGAGAGCACGAACGAGCGCGCCGCGGCGGCAGCCTGATCGTGGTCGTCGGGAATGATGCCCTTGGCCATCGGCATGGCGAGGTAGGGAATGCCGGTTTCCTCGACAAAGCGGCGCATCTCTTCCTCGGCGCGCGAGGCAGCGATGCCCTTACCGAAGATGATCAGCGGCTGCTCGGCCGTCTTCAGCGCTTCGAGGGCGGCCTGCACGTCCTGGGGGTCGGACATCATGCGCGGGGGATCCGGGACGCGCGGCGCCCACTGGACGAGGTCCTCGTCGACCTCGCCGGCAATCACGTCACCTGGGAGGTCGATGTAGGAGGGGCCAGGGACGCCCATGATCGACTTCTTGACGGCCTCTGCGATGTAGATCGGGAGGCGCTCGATCTTCTCGGCGCGCTTGGCGTACTTGGCGTAGGGGGCCATGGCGGCGACCTGCTCGGACTCCTGGAAGAAACCCATGTCCACGCCGCTCTGCTCACCGGCGCCACCGAGGAGCAGCATTGGCCAGCGGTTCGACCACGCGTTGGCGAAGGCGCCAACGGCGTTGAGCGCGCCGGGACCGGAGACGACCAGCGACGCGCTGATGCGGCCGCTGAGGTACGAACTGGCCTGCGCGGCATAGGTGGCCGGCATCTCGTGACGCATGCCGACGTAGTTGATGCCCTCGCGCTGGGCTGAGTAGGCGATCACGGCGACGGGGATTCCCACCACGCCGTACATGTTCTCCACGCCCTGGGTCTTCAGGGCCTTCGCGATGATTTGGTGTCCGCTGATCATTGCCACGGCAATCCCCCGCTTCTGCGTCGTTTCCAGTGCTGTCGATGCTGTTTTGCGTTTGGTGTCTCGGTCTCGTCGAGGCGGCCACAGCCGACATCGGGTACGAGCCACGCGAGGGAGATATTACACGGCGCCCCGCGCTAGCGGGACGGAGTCTGCGCACGCCGCCGTGCGCCGGCGGGAGGCGGCTAGCCCAGGTGGTTCAGCGGGTCGGCTCAGGGGTGGGTCGGTCGGAACCGACACGACGCGGGTCGCGTCGACGCGCCTGCACTTCGCCGTCGTGTGTGCGCTCGCTGATCAGGCTCGTTACGGCCTCGACGGGTCCATGGGTTCGGGGAAGTCGGGTGGCCCGCCGGGAAGCCACTCGAGCCAGGCCGGCATGTACCAGAGGCGGTCGTGCGCGAGGCGGAGCATGGCCGGGAGCAGAACGAGCAGGATCAGTGTCGTGTCGAAGGCGACTGCGAGGGCCAGAGCGAATCCGAACTGCTGGAGTGCGAAGAACTTGGTAAAGGCGAACGCCGCGGCGACGGCGATCATGATCGCGGCGGCACTGAAGACGATGCCGAAGCCTTCCTGGACGCCCTCGATGATCGCCTCTTCGGTGGTCGATCCGCGTTGATAGAGCTCCTGGACGCGCCCGATCGCGAAGGTGAGGTAGTCCATCGAGATCCCGAACATGATCGAGAAGACGAACAGCGGGAGCCACGCCTCGACGATTCCGGTCGCTTCGAAGTCGAGGATGCTCTCGAGCGCACGTCCATCCTGGAAGACCAGCACGAGCACTCCGTAGGCGGCTCCGACAGCGAGCAGGTTGAGGACAACCGCGATCAACGGGATGACGACGGAACGGTACAGCGCGACCAGGACGATGTAGGCAGTGAGCACGACGAAGATGATCACCAACGGCGTGCGCGCGGTGATCCCCTCCTGGAAGTCCAGGTTCCCGGCCGTCTGACCGGTGACCAGGACATTGGTCGATCCGTCGCTGAAGCTGGCGGGCACGATTTCTTCCCGCAGCAGGCGAATCGCGTCCAGGGCGGCCGCTTCGCCCGTGTCGGCGTTGACCGGGATCTGGATGATCTCGGCGTCCCCTGCGTCGTTCACGTCGGTCTGAAATGGCGGGGCGAACGGCACGTGCTCGCCGGCGGCCTCGGCGTCTTCGTTCGCGGCTTCAACGTTCGCGATGAAGGTGTCTACCTGGGCCTGAACACCGGCCGCGAAGACATTGCTCCCGGCGCCCGGATCAACGACGACCAGGGCCGGGGCGAGCAGGCCGATCGTGAACTCCTCCTCGAGCGCGAGGATCGCCCGCTTCGATTCGACGTCGTCGTGGAGTGCGCGGGCGCCGTTGAATCCGAGGTTGAGGCTGAGCATCGGCCAGGCGAGGGCGAGCATGGCGATGAACGACAGTGGTCCGACGACGAATCGCCATCGAGTCGCCGCGCGGACGAGCATGCCGGCGAGCGGATTGAGCACCCCGGCCTGAGCGACGTTGAAGCGTCCGCCGATCCAGGGGACGGTGAGCCAGCTCAGTCGATCGCTCAGCAAGGCAGGCATCAGCGTGGTCGCGATCAGGAGCGACATGAAAATGGTCACGATGGCGGCGATGCCGAGGCTGGTGAAGGTGGCGTTGCTGATCAGGAACATGCCGTTGATGGCCAGCATCGTGGTGAGCGCCGCGATGAACACCCCCTTGCCGGCGGTGTGACTGGCGATCGCGGCTGCCTCTTCGGGTTCGACGCCACGCTCCCGTTCGAAGCGGAAGCGTGTGAAGAGGAAGAGCGCGTAGTCGATGCCGGCGGCGAGCCCCATGAGGAGCACGATCTGGAGCCAGACGGGGTCCATCGGCGTGACGTTGCTGAGCAGCGTGACGATTCCGGCCGACATGAGCACGCCGAGGTAGGCGATGATCACCGGGATGCCGGCCGCGACCAGCCCACCCATGGCGAGTAACAACAGCAGGATCGAGCCGAGCGTGCCTGCAAGCGAGACGAAACCGAAGCCCTCATCGAGTAGTGCTTCGACTTCCTCATTGGTCGTGTCACCGCCACCGATCAGGATTTCAAAATCGGAGTTGGCGCCGGCAGCGGCGACCAGCGCCTTCAGCTCGGCGATGTCGACGAGGCCGACCGCGCCGGCGGCATAGTCCGCCGAAGCGAAGGTGACGTCACCGCGGCCACTGTTCACCGAGACGAGCGGTGAGGACTCGCGGGGGACGCCGATGTCGTAGTGGCTGAAGGTCGAAGTGAACACGCGCAGATACGAGATGCGCTCGGTATCTCCAATCACCCTGACGTGTTTCGCGCGGAGGTCACGCAGGTCGGCCAGCAGTGCGGCGACGGTCTGGCTGTACTCCTCGTCGTCGACGGTGAGGGTGGGATGGCGGAAGACGATGGTCTCGGAGCCGGCGCTTTCGTCGCCGCCGCCGAAGCGGTCGTCGATCAGCGCGGCGGCGGCCGCCGAGTCGCCTCGACCGGTATCCGCGAGGTCTTCGTTCGCCCCGACGACGACGCACGAACCGATGGTGACGACACAGATCACGAGCCATGTGAGGAGCGTGGCGACGCGGTGCCGGCGCACGAAGGCAGCAATGTTGCCGGTGAAGAAGCGCGGTGTCTGAGCCGGCTGGGTGGTCATGGTCTCCTCGCGCGGTCGTGACGGCTAGTCGAAGTAGACAAGCTCACCGTCCTGGACGAAGCAAGGAGCCAAACCGAGCGCTCGTGCCAGCACGGTCAACGTCTCTGGGTCCTCGACTGACGGAGTGCTGGCGCTGAGCAGCACGGAGGTCCGGTCGCCGTTCTGGTCGAACTGGACCGTGCCTGAGTAACCCTCGCTGAGCGTCGTGGCCGCGATGTTCGCGCGGAGGGTATCGGGGTCGATCACCAGCGATCCGTCCGTTCGTTCGACGGCGACGATTGCGAGCGCGTCAAGCAAGATCCGCGCGGCGTCGACGTACTGCGGCACGAAGGATGCGGTCGCCTCATCCCCATGTACGGCCTCAAAGGTGGCGCCGAACTCCGCTGACGTGGGGATCGCGCAGCCCGAGAAGGCGGTGCCTTCAGCGGTGTCGCCGAGCGCGGCAAGGAATTCGCATTCGGCCGAGCCGCAGACGGCGTCGCCGGCGGCGTATGCGCCGGTCCAGCCGGCGTCTCGAAGCTGGCGCAGCAGCAGGATGGCCTCCGGATTGAAGCCGGCGAAGCTGACCATCTCTGGGTTCGCTGCAGCGATTTCGGCCGCGAGCGCACTGAAGTCAACGGTTCCCTGCGCGATCGACGAGCGGCTGACGCCGATCCCGATCTGCTCGAGGACGTCCGCGATGCTCTGTGCGAGATCGAGGCCATAGGCTTCGTTGTCATCGACGATCCAGACCGTCGACGCCTCAACGAACTGAGAGGCATACGCGCCGCTCAGGACGCCCTGATAGTCGTTGCGGAAGGCCGTGCGGAAAAAGAAGCGGTTGGTCTGCCCTCGAGTGAGGGTGGACGAGGTAGCCGAACCGGAGATGGCGATCACCCCGGCCTCCTCGTAAATCGGGATTGCGGCAGCGGCCCCGGCGGAGCACTGAGGTCCGATCACCCCCGCGAGGCCAGGCCGCTCGACGTGACGGCGCGCGGCGTGGGCGGCCGCATCGGTGGCCGTGCAACCGTCATCTTCGGCGACGACGACGATCTCGTGGCCACCGAGGGTGTTCCCGTGGAGTTGCTTCCACTCTTCGACCGCGACCACGACCGCGTTGCGGTACTGACGCCCGCGCTCGCCGGCCGAGCCAGTGAGCGCGCTTGAGACGCCGATGATGACTGGCTCTCCGGGCTCGATTACGAACTCGGCGGAAGGATCGCGGGTCACGGTGCGCGGCGCAGTATCGCCATCGGCGTCGCCGGAGCACGCCGCCAGCAGTGTCAGGATGGCCACCGAAATAATGACAAGTGGACTCAGAGCGGGGAGCAGTATCGCCTCATGAACCGTCCGACCTGACGACGTACGGACGATTCGCAGCTGTCGGAACCACATGTCGATATCGAGTCCTCGGTACGAACGCTGCTGTGAACGCGGGATGGGACATAGGGACGATACTCCCAGGCCGGCAGGACCTTGGCCCCATGACCACCCTCAGCGAATCGAGAGCGGATCCCCGGAGCCAGCGCAGGCCGTCTTCCTATCGGAGATGCGAGCGGGCCAGCGCGACTTCGCGGCGAGCCAGCATTCCACGGCTACCGGATCGACCTGTCGCGGAGGTGGCCCCAAGACCAGGCCGTTCGCGGCGTTGGGGTCAGGCGAGCTAGTTCGAGGTGTTTCGCCGGAAGAGTGGGAGGGTGATCTCGTCGGTCACCGGATGGAAGACGACCTCGACGGGGAGGCCGATCTCGATGTCCTCGGGGGAAACGTCGACGAGGTTGGAGGCCATGCGTGGGCCTTCCTCGAGCTGGATGAGGACAGTGGCGAAGGGGGTCTTGTCGCGGAAAGCGGCATTGGTTGCCTGGTGGGTGACGACGTAGCTGTAGACCTCGCCGCGGCCGGACATGAGCGCCCACTCGTACTCGGAGCCGCGACAGCGTGGGCACATGGGCTGCGGCGAGTGGCGGAGCGTGTCGCAGGAGGTGCAGCGCTGGATGCGGAGTTCGCCGGCTCGGAGTGCGTCCCAGTAGGGGGCGTGCTCCGGTTCGGGGACGGGGAGCAGGCGGTCGCCGAGGATGTTCGGCTCGATCGGGGCCGCTGCGTCGGGGGAGGGAGCGTCGTTCGAGGTAGTCATCGGGCGTCCGGTCCGAAGATGACGGCACCGGTGCCGATGCCGGTGTCGACGAAGGAAGCGCCGACGTCCTTCACCTGGGCGGTGGAGGTGCCTCGGGCCTGGCGGACGCCCTCGAGAAGCTGGTTCATGCCCTGCATGTAGGCCTCGGAAAGGTGGCCGCCGGAGGTGTTGACGGGGAGCAGGCCACCGTCCCAGGCGATGCCGCCGGATTCGACGAGTGGGCCGCCCTCGCCGCGTTCGACAAAGCCGTAGTCCTCGAGGGCGAAGACGACGAAGGGCGCGAAGTGATCGTAGATCTGGGCAACGTCCATGTCGCTCGGGCCGAGGCCGGCCTGCGCCCACAGCCGCGGAGCGAGGAACTTCGCGGCGGTGTCGGTGTACTCACGGTCAGCCGCGAAGGCGAACTGTGCCGCGGCCTTGATCTCGACGGGGGGTTGCTTGAGGGAGCGGGCCCGCTCGAGCGAGGTGAGAACGAGTGCGCCGCCCCCGTCGGTTTCGAGGCAACAGTCGTAAAGCCGGAATGGCTCGACGATGAACCGCGACTCCTGGTGCTCCTCGATGCTGAGCCGGCGGTCGTGGAAGGTGGCTCGCGGATTCCGGTTGGCGTGGGCACGTTCGGTGACGGCGACCATGCCGAACTGGCGGCTGGTAGTGCCGGTCTCGTGCATGCGGCGGTGGGCGGTCATGGCGAGGCCGTGCTGGGGAGTGAGCATGCCGAAGGGCTCGCTGAACGCGCCCGCGCCTCGGCCGCGTCGCCCGGTCACCTCGCCACTGCCGTAGCGGCGGCCTGAACGGCCGTTCACACCTCGATAGATCACCACGACCTCGGCGAGCCCGGCGCGGATCGCAGCGGAGGCGCTTGCGACGAGGGCAGCACCAACGTTGCCGGCCTGGTTGATCTGGCCGAACCACTTCAGATCGCGGACGCCGAGGTTCTCCGCGATCGCGGCCTCGGGCGAGGTGTCGACAGACCAGGTCATCAGGCCGTCGACCTCGGGACCGTCGAGGCCGGCGTCCTCGAGGGCGGCGTTGATCGCCTGGAGCGAGAGCATGAGTTCGCTGCGGCCGGAGTCGCGCGAGTAATCGGTTTCGCCGATGCCGACGACGGCTACCTCGGTAGTTGGCATGCGGGGAATCGTAGTGGGCGGCGGCGCGGGCCGCTACGCGAGGGCGCCTCGCGAGTCGTCGCGGCCTCGGTGTGCGGCGCTAGCAGCGCTGGCGACGGCGCGTGGGCGCTCTGCAGGAGTCGGGGACGCAGGAGCGCCGCGACGAACTTGGAGGGGACGCGGCTGGCGCCGCGAGGAGGTCACGGGCTTCGCCCGCGACGGGTGTTTAGGGGTAATCCCGCCCGCCCAGCCTGAATGTCTGTGGGGCTGTGCCCCACACCCCCTTTTCCGGCTGCGCCGGTTTCGGAGTCGCCGATTTCGTCTTGGATCTCGACCGTCGCGCGCGGGCAGTGGACATGGTCTCGACTTGTCGGCGGTCGCGCGTCGTCGGGCGGTTAGCCAGAGACGCGCGCGGCTTCGAGGAGGCGGCGGTGGGTCTGGGCGGCGTGGGCGGAGGCCTGGTCCATCGAGAGGAGTTCGAAGGGGGTGTCTCGGTCGGAGAAGAACTGGTGGGCGGTCTGTTCGGACCCGAACAGGTGGACGTGGCTTCAGAAAGAGGACCAGACGTCCTCGATGGATTCGCCGACGGCGGGGCCCTCCTCACCGCTGCCGTCGACTCCTCGGAGCGCGGTGCGGTCGACCATCGAGAGGACAGCGCCGTCGTCGGTGGCAGTGGGCTCGCCTTCGACGAAGTCGACGGCGAAGGTTTCGCCGCTCACGGGGTCGGCGGTTTCGAGGCGGGCGGTGCCGCCGAGCGCGGGAGCGAGGAAGAACGGGTCCCACGCGCACCAAGTGGAGAGGCGGTGGTCGCCGAACCAGAGGGCGTGGGGGTGGTCAGCGACGGTGAGGCCAGCGAGGCCGAGGAGGTGGCCATCCTCGTTGAGTTCGGCGCCGCCTTGGAGGCGACGGGCGAGCGCGTCGGAGTCGAGGCCGGAGTCAGCGGCGATGGTGGCGACATCGGCCTCGGCGATGGGGGCGCCGGTGTCGCGGAGCCGGCGCCAGACGGCGAGGGTGAAACGGTCCGCGGCCGTGGCCTCGTTGCTCTGCGTCATCGGTCCCCTTCCCCGTGGAAGCGCCAGCGGTACCACTCGGCGGCCCACAGGCCAGTAAACACAGCGGTGCCGATCAGCCCGGCGTTCCAGATGAGCGCGATGAAGCCAGTTGAGACTCCGGCCAGCAGGGCAACGACGAGGACGATCCAGAGGGTGGCGATGAGCACCGCACGATTCTGGCCAGTCATACGCATACGGATCCCCTCAGGGTCGCCGCCGTTCGTCCGACCGGTGCATCCTAGCGATTCCGCATCAATCGTTGGAGTGATCGATGCAAGTCGTCTACGGCACCCACGCCACCAGCGAGCACAACGTCGCGGGAATCGCGTCGGGACATTCGGATCCGGACCTGGCACCACAGGCGTGGAGCAGTGTGAGGAGCGGGCGGCGCCGAAAGTGTAGCGAAGGGGACTCTGCGTGACAGACACCGACGGTCAACCACTGGCGCCGATGGGTGATCCGCTCCCCGACGATGCGGCGCGGTTGCTTGAGAGGTATCCGCATCGCGATGGGTACCTGCTGCAGCTTTTTCGAGTGTTCGCGAACAGCACGCGATTCCTCCGCAAGGGCGTGCCGAATCTGTTGGACAAGGAGAGTCCGCTCTCGCTCCGGGAGCGGGAGATCGTGACCCTTCGGGTGACGGCCCAGCTGGACTGCGAGTACGAGTGGGGCGTGCATGTGACGGCGTTTGCTGAGGCGGCGGGATTGACGCCAGCGCAGGTCGAGGCGACGCGCCTGGGGGACGAGTCGTCGCCGGTGTGGTCGTCGGACGAGGCGTTGCTCGTCGAGGTGGTCGATGCGCTGTGTCGGGATGCAACGCTGAGTGATGCGGTACGCAGACGATTCCAGCGGAGCTGGGACGCGGCACAGCAGTTGGAGATCCTGGCGGTGGCGGGGACGTACCACACGGTGAGCTATGTGGCGCGGGTGGCGCGGCTGCCGGGTGAGGCGTTCGGCGCGCGATTCCCGGACGCTGGCTGACCGTCGTCGCTTCCGTCCACACTCTGATCGTTCGGCGGGCCACGGCAGCGGGTCGTTCAGCAACCTCCGGCCGGCGAACAGTGGAGCCTGATGGAGATCGTCTACAGCACACACGCGACGAGCACGGACAACGTGGCGGGGATCGCCTCGGGGCACTCGGATCCGGATCTTGCGCCGCTGGGGGTAGAGCAGTGTGCTGAACGGGCGGCGCTGTGGGCGGACCGGAAGTTCGATGTGGTGGTCGCTTCGGATCTTGTGCGCTCGCGGCGGACGGCCGAGCTGGCGTTCTCGGGGCGGGGCGTCTCGATCCGAATCGATCGGCGGCTTCGCGAATGCGACTACGGAACGCTGAACGGGGCGGCGAAGGCAGAGGTGGACGCGATCCGGCTGTCACGTGTCGATGCGCCGTTTCCCGGCGGGGGCGAGAGCTACGCCGATGTGGCGAAGCGGATCGGGGCGCTCCTCGATGACCTTGCGCGCGAGTACGGTCACGGGACTGTGCTGTTGATCGGGCACCACGCGCCGTTCGTTGCGCTCGAGCACCTCGTCCGCGGGGTGCCGATCGCGGAGGCGCTGGCGGCGACCGAGGGCGACTACTGGCAACCGGAGTGGGACTACAACTATGGCGAGTCATGAGGCGATGCCGGAGGGGGCTTCGGCGCTGACCGGCGTCCGCATCCTCGATTTCACGCGCTACCAGCAGGGGCCGTTCGCGACGATGCTGCTCGCGGAGATGGGGGCCGAGGTAGTGAAGGTTGAGGAGCCGGACGGAGAGCCGGGCCGGGCCAACGGCCGCGACGAGCACGGATTCTCGGCTTACTTCGAGGGGTACAACCGCAGCAAGCGGTCGATGACCCTCGACCTCCGTCAGAGCGAGGCGCGCGAGGTCGTGCGGCGGCTGATCCCGTCCTTCGACGTGGTGATCGAGAACTTCCGCCCCGGCGCGATGGAGAAGTGGGACCTCGGCTACGAGGCGCTGAAGCAGATCCGCGACGACATCATCGTCGGCTCGGGGTCCTCGTACGGGCGGTCGGGACCGCTGGCGCAGAGCCCGGGCTTCGACCACGTGGGGCAAGCGCTGAGCGGGGTGATGTACGAGCAAGGGGAGGGACCGGGCGGTGAACCGCACGCGCTGGTCGGCGGCTTCGCCGACCAGATCGGGGCGATGCTGCTGGCGTTCGGGGTGTCCTCGGCACTGGTCGCGCGCGAGCGGTTCGGGGTCGGGCAGCACGTGGACGTCTCGCTGATCGGCGGGATGACGGCGATGCAGTCGATGCAGTACACGCGCTATCTGCGGACGGCGTTCCAGAGCGGGTTCCAACGGCGGCGGGCGGCGACGTACACGAACTATGTCTGCGCGGACGGGAAGCACATCGCGATCGCGGCGAACACACAGCGGTTCTGGGAGCGGATGTGCGATGCCCTCGGGCACCCCGAGCTGAAGTCGGACGAGCGCTTCGCGGAGCCGTTCGGGCGAGCCGACCACAAGGATGAGCTGGTGGAGGTGCTGGGGGCGATCTTCGTCGAGCGGCCGGTTGCTGAGTGGGTGGGGCCGTTGACGGCGGCGGACGTGCCGCACGCGCCGGTACTGGACTACGAGGGTGTCGTTGCGCACGAGCAGTTCTGGGCGAACGGGTACTTCCAGGAGATCGAGCACGCCCAACTCGGGACGATGCGGGTACCGGGGCCACCGGTGCAGATGAGTGCGACGCCATCTCGGATTCGCGGTGGCGGTCCGGAGCTGGGCATGCACACGGAACAGGTGCTGCTGGACGCTGGTTATGACTGGCCGGAGATCGAGGCGCTGCGGGACGCTGGGGCGATCTGAGGGTCTTCGACCCCTTCTTGACCGTCCCGGGGTCTTCGAGTCTTCATGACCGTTCCGGCTCGACTGCTGGAGATTGGTCTCAGGCTCGATCGTTTGATGCAGGTTGCGTGGGGTCGGATAGCAGCGGAGCGCCTGGTGACGGTACGGTCCTCTGCAAGGACGGGACGATGGCGGCGACGTTGATTCGAAGGAAGCGCTGATGGCGGCCAAGAACAAGATTGACGCGGTGGTCTTCGACCTGGGCGGGGTCCTGGTGCGGATCGCGCGCGGGTGGAACGACGCACACCGGTTGGCCGGGCTGCCCGACGATCATCCGATGCTGGACTCCGACGAGTTCCATCAGCGGAGTGCGGATGCGGCACACGGGCACCAGATCGGGACGATGGGATTCGACGACTGGTCGCAGGCGGTCGCGGAGGCCTCGGACGGGACGTACTCCTCGGACGACGCGAAGGCGATCATGGATGCGTGGACGATCGAGGAGTACGAGGGCATCCGCGAGGTGCTCGATGCGATTCACGATGCGGGCCTCGCGACGGCCGCGCTCTCGAACACGAACGCACGCCACTGGGAACTGCTGGGGGCGGACAACGAGAGCTACGCGGACTACCCGAACCTCGCGGCGATCCAGCAGCTCCACGCGAGCCACCTGCTCGGCCACGCGAAGCCGCACGCGGACATCTACGACGCGTTCGTCGAGGCCGCCGATCTGAACCAGGCGCGCATTCTCTTCTTCGACGACACGAAGCCGAATATCGACACCGCCCGACGCTACGGCTGGTCGGCGCGGCACATCGACTACGCGAACGATCCCGCCGCGCAGATGCTCGCCGCGTTGCGACACCACCGAATCATCGATTGAGGAATCCGCTCGGGGGCACTTCGCTGCTGCTTCCTCGCCATCTTGGTCGGCGGGCCGAAGCCGGGCGGTGAGGGAGCTGCCAGCGAGCGTCCTCGAACCGCGGCCGCGGCTCGGGTAGTCTGCGCCAACACGCGGGAGGACGGACCCTCCTCGACGAGGCACGGCGGGGGCATCGTTGCTCGCGAGGGTTGATCCACGGGAACAAGCGGCTCGATCTGCCCTCCGCAGCTGGTCGGTGCGCGCGCGCACGTACGCCCGCACCAACATCAGGCAGATGGTCATCTTCGGCGGCGTGGGATTCGCCGTCGGCTGGGTCCTCAACGTCTGGGTGATGGCCAGCATCTACGACGGGTTCCGGACCCCCAGCGGGGCACCGGCGACCGGCACGGGGAACCTGTTCCAGGGGACGCTCTTCTACATGGCGGCGTCGGCGCTGATCTCCTCGACGATTTCGTATCGCTTGCTGGTCGGCTCGCAGCGGTTCTGGCGCGAGATCTACGCGGTGCCGTCCAACATCAAGCAAGCGTTCTCGTCGGACGGCGACGCCACGCTGGTGCACGTATTGAGCGGCTTCTCGGCGGGGACGCTGATCGTGCTGATCGTTGGGCCGTCGTTGGCGGCGGCGCTCGCGTTCGGGGCGCTGCTGGTGTTCACCCCGGCGCTACGGCCGGTGGTGACGGGGGTCCTGCTGACGGGCTACCGCTGGATCGTCGGCCGCGTAGCGCCGAAGCGGACGTCGATGCCACCCACCGTTTCGATGCTGGTGGGCGTCACGGGTTCGATCGGGGCGTTCGGGCTCGGTGGGGTTCTGCCGACGTCATCATCGCTCGTCGTGGGACTGGTGGCGGTGGTGGTTGCGATCGTCGTGGCGCAGCGGAACAAGCGAAGTGCCTCGGTGGTTCTGGTCGCCCTCGGGACGGGCGCGATCGCGTACTGGTTCGGTGATGTCGCCGTCGCGTTGGCGGACGACGGCGGCATGGCGGAGTGCGGCAATCCGGGCTGGAGCGACTGGTGGTCGAACTGCGGTGGATCAGCGACGGTCCGCGACCGCGCCTGGATCGGCGGCGGCGGCGCCGGCATCGGCGCGGTTCTCGGCGCCGCCCTCGGAGGTTCCGCAGACACAGCCACCGACGGTGGACCAGCCGACGACGGTTCCGACGGCGGTGGCCCGAGCACGGACGACGACGGACCGCCACGCTTCGAGGATCTGCTCCCCGGACAGCAGCGGCAGTGGCTGATCCGCGGCATCCGCCAGCGACATCCCGACTGGGATGCTCGCCAGATCACGCGCGAGATCGACCGAATCATGGTTGGGATCCACGGGCCGGAGGTCGATGAACGGACGCGTATCCAACGCCTCCAAGAAGGCATGCAGTACACGCTGGATTGGTGGTCGAGTACCGCCGACTCCACGCGCCGGCGGGTCAGCGCCGAGGCGCGCATGCTCCTCCATCTCGACGGGGGCCACTTCTGGACCCATTTCGTCGGCAACTACACCGAGGATGTGATGTCCGGCGAGGCGATCCGCCGCGGCGGCCTGACGGCGCGCGAGACGGTGACCCAGACCTGGGAAAAGAGCGAAGCGATCGTATCCGCGCTGGGATCGTCCGAGGTCCGCGGCGAGGTCTTCGACTGGCTGATGTCGGGCGAGCCGCGGGAGCTGGCGCGGAACCCCGCGCTGGCCGCTTTCAACCTGACGGCGGACGAGATCCAACGCGTGCAGCAGAAGTTCTCCGAACTCGAACGAGCGTCGGGTGGAGAGCGCATCGACAACGAGGCGGTCGCGCGGATCATCGGTGACCTCGCCTCGGATGCCGAAGTGGGGGCCGTGATCGGCGGGATGACCGAGGCGGTGATGGTGCGGGGATCGGGCGGCCTCGACTACCTCACGACGAAGGCGGATGAACTGGCACCACCGGTGCGGCCGCCAGTGCGGGACAGCACGCCAGAATGGCGGCGCGTGCAGGACCAGGATCGCTCGCTCACGGACACGCGGTACTGGAACGAGCGCAATACCCCCGACCATCTGCTGGAGGGCTACGGCGCGCGCGACTCCGACGATCTTCGCCGCATGTTGAACGACGTCCAAGACACCGAGCGGATCCCACTCACGCCTGAGGAGGCGAGTCGCTACCTGGGGACCGAGGAAGACGTGCTCCTGGAGCTGCGCGCGCAGTCGCTCCAATCGGGCACGGGCACGAGCGCGGCCGATCGTCCGTGGGTCGAGCTGAAGCCAGGCTCCGAGGACGCGCTTCGGCTCCGCGAGAGCGGCTACACGGGGCCGGACGGCCAACGGATGGAGTACCAGGGCAAGACGAACTTCGTGAAGGACAAGTCCTACATGCGGGGGGAGGAGGAGTTCGGAGCGCCGCCGGACGCTCTGCCCGGCGAGACGGTGAACTACCGACCCGAGCACCCCGATCTCCAGGCCCGGCTGGCCGAACTGGACAACACCAACCCCGAACTCTCGATGCGGCTCCGCGAGCGGCTCGAGGAGTCACCATGGCCGCCCGGAGAAGTCCGCAGCGGCGAGATGTTCGATCGCAACGGCAACACCGTGATGGGGCAATCCGTGGTCCACGAGGGCCGCGTTATGACCAGGCACCAGACCGGAACGCTGGAGATCGACGGCCAGGTCAATCCCGAGTGGTCCGACTGGCATCGGACCTCCGGAGACTCGGACACCTATGCCCACGCCGCTCCCGGTGTGGGCGACGAGTACGCGGCGCGGCTTCCCGCGCAGGCCGGTCGCGGCACCATCCCCGGCGAAGGCAACACCCCGTTCTGGGACATCAGCCAGCCCCCGTACAACAACGAACCGAAATGGGTACTCCTGAAGTACAAGGTGCTCCGGAAGGGCTGGGACGAGGGCGTCGTGACCGTGGACGCGGACGGCTACTTCCTGTCACGACCCGGTGCCGGCGGGCAGTACGATCTGGACCTCCAGGGGATGGAGCAGCAGCTCCGGAATACCTCCCCGACCGACTGGAACGCCGATCAGCTCGAAACGATGCGCACGCTGGGAATTGCGCCGGGTGGCTGAACCGGGTCGCTGAGCCGGGAGCTACCGCCCCGGGTCGACGATCAGCCAGCCGCCGCTGAATTCTCCTTCGTCTACGCGGATGCGGCGCACCTCGATCTCCGTACCGCCGCAGATCTCGAGGTGCGCGGCCGGTTCGAGGACGGCGCCGTCGGTGAGGCTGACCCCCTGCGGGTCGCCGTTCTGGATGGTGGCGCAGGCCTCCGCGGGGACGCGGAGCCAGGAGGGGCGGAATTCTCCGTCGAGGATGATGGCGCTGGGGCCCGCGGCGACGGCGTGGCCTCGGTCGACGGCGTCGTCGGGCAGGAGGGGGCGGTGCCAGATCGCGAGGACGAGGAGGGTGGCGACGACGGCGACGGCGACGGGCGCGCGGAGGGGGCCGACGGCGCGGCGGGCCTCGGCGAGGGTGGCCTCAGGGCGTTGGGCGAGCAGGCCGAGCGCGATGCCGTAGGGGATGTGGGCGAGGTAGGCGATGGTGATCGGGGTCCACTTGATCTGGTCGTCGGTGACGAGGGCGTAGGTGTTGGCGAAGGGGCTGAAGACGACGGCGCTCTCGAGGAGGAGGCCCCAGAGGACGGCCCAACGCCAGCTCCGGCGCGCGGCGACGAGGGCGTAAGCGACGCCGAAGCCGATGCCGTTCGCGAAGTGGTAGGACCAGCCGGCGAAGTCGGTGAGGCCGGATGAGGTCTCGGCGTCGAGCAGCAGGACGCCGTAGGACTCGATGGGTGCGAGGAGGCGGAAGCCGCCGAGGAAGATGAAGGGGACGCGGAAGAAGTCGTAGCCGAGTGTGCCGATGAGGCCGCCGAGCGCGCCGGCGACGATGGCGGCTCTTGTTCCGGGCCAGCGCGGGGCGCCTCGGGTGCCGGGCCAGCGAGGCGAACCTCGGACCGAGGATCGCGGGAGCCACGCAGCGAAGGCGACGAGGGCGGCGATGAGTGGGGCGCCGACGAACGCGGCCCAGAGGTGGAAGGCGCCGAGCTCGTAGACCCAGGCGAGGAGGGAGAAGACGGAGGCGCAGGCGACGGCCGCCAGCGGGAGGCGGAGGAGCCAGGGGGCGTCGCGATCCTCGGAAGCGGCGGTGGCTGCGGCGGTCACTCGGCGATGCTAGCGAGCCTCGTCGTACGCGCTGCCGGGCGTTACTTGAGTGCGCCCAGGAGATAGGCCTGATCGACCAGGCGGGCGCCATCGCGGAGGCGGGTCAGCCAGGGAAGTGGGATGCCGCGCTCGCCTCCGAATCCGAAGCGAGCACCGAGGATCGAGCCAAGCGCCATCGCGCGTCCGCAGGAATCGCCGCCGGCCAGAATGTTCTTGCGCACGCCGTCCTCGAAGCTATCGGCGGTCTTCAGAATGTGAAAGACAACCGGCAGGCCTTGCTGAACGTGGCAGGCCCGACCGAAGTGGCCAGCGATGTCGACACTGGACTGATCGGCGTTGCCGAGCGCTTCGTTCAGCAACGGTTGCAGCACGTCCCCCACCTGCTCGGCTTCGGCGTCGAGAGCAGTGTTCAAGCCTTCGCCTCGCAGCATTGACCGGATGAGCCGTGCGAGCATCGAGGCCGCCTCGACGGCCAGCGGGTTGTCGTTCGTGACCCGGACCATGCCCGTCACGCGCATCTCGAGATCGGAATGTTCAGGGCCGGCGGCAACCACGGCCGGCACGGGAGAGAGGGCCGGCAGTTGATCGTCGTCGATCCCGGTGACCTCAGGTGTTTCTTCGCTGCCGCCCGCACCTAGATTGGCCAGCGCACCGCGTGTCGGCCGGTCGATGTAGCCCTGCCATTCGCCCCCTGGACCAAAAAACGCGAGAAAACGCTGCTGATAGTCGGCAATATCCGGTTCGCCCTGGCTCGACGCCAGCGAGTCCGTGGCAAGTGCCAGTACCGCGCCGTATTGGCTGAGATCTCCGGCACGCTTGCCTTCGTGGGCGAAATAGCCCTTGGCGCCATCAAAGTTCTGGCGATCTGCGTTCAGGAACGCTGGGCCGCTCTTCTCGGCAATCGTCGCCAGCCGCTCCGGGTCATAGAGCCAATGCAGCCCCATACTCGCCGCGTCCGCCACCAAGGCGCCGAGGACGATGGCTGCCCTCTTCTCGACGCTCACGTTTTCCGATTGCTCAGACATGGCGAGTCTCCCTAGCCGAAGGTCGTCACCGGCTTCGCCCGTGATGGTATTGGACGCGCATCAAGAGCGACTGAACAGACATGAGCACCCATCGAAAATTCTGGCGTTTGCCAGAAGCGCAGGCCCAGCGTCGTTCAATAAGCGCCTGGGCAAGGTCGCAGCCGAGGGTGCGGCAGCTGCTGGTGGGACGCTCCTGCGACCGCCGCGCTGGGCTAGTTGCTAGCCGCGGCACGCACGGCGGCGCACGGCTCTCCAGCTATCGCGCTGCCGCGCGGGCGGCCCACTCAGCTTTCGCGGCGTCGAGGGCGGTGGTGAACTCCTCGGGGTGAACGAGGTGGCGGTCGAGGAAGCTCGCAACGTCGTGGACCGTGACCTCAGTCATGCCGGGGAGGCGCACGAACTCGTGTGGGAGGTCGTGGTAGAGGCGCAGGTCGGTAACCGAGCCGGCGTCGCGCAGCACGTCGAACATGGCGAGGCTGTGCGGGCCGTGCGGGACCAGCGGATCGCCAGTGCCATGCAGGAAGAGGACGGGCGGTAGGACTCCGCGTGAGGCGTACTCGAGCGGGGCGGCCTGCGCGGCGGCATTCGGCTTGAGGTCGAGCATCGAGCCGATGCGTTCCTTGGTGACGGGCGGGAAGAAGGCGGCGACAGCGCCGACGACCTCGGACTGACTGTCGTAGGCGCGATCACCGCCGGCGAACACGCTGGCGCTGCCGGCGGTGGCCGCGGCAAGGAGTGCGACATGCGCTCCGGCTGAGTAGCCGACGAGGGCGATCTGGTCCGGGTTTGCGCCGAGTTCCGGCGCGCGGGCGCGAACGGTACGGACCGCGGTCTTCACGTCGTGGACGGGGGCCGGCCAATACACCTCGTCAGTGAGGAGGCGGTAGCCGACGGCGATGGCGAGATAGCCGCGCGCCGCGAGGCCGGTCGCGGCCTCGGCCATGCGGGAGCGGTCACCACGGCGCCAGCCGCCGCCGTGAAGTATCAAGGTGACGGGGAGCGGGCCGGGCGCGTCGACGGGGCGGTAGATGTCCCAGAGGAGCGGCTGGCTGCCCTCGGTCGCGAATTGCTGGTCTGGTTCGACTGTTACCTCGTACGGCATCGGGGCCTCCTCGAGCGCCGGGTCGAGCGTACCGGCGAGGCGGCACGGTGCGTTGCGAGAACACGAAAGACGCAAGCGATCGCCGCTAGGGGCGGCGTAGCAGCGGGAGGGCGTAGTGGACGGGCTGGCCTCGGTGGTGGCAGTTGTCCGGATATCGAAGTGGGGGGCAGGGACTGGTAGGGCGGTATGCTACGGTGCCTGATAGCACACCAGAGTCTGTCTCATGGCGAACCGATAGCTCTCGATACGAGTCGCCGCCAACCTTGCGGAGCACCTCGATGCTGAGAGGGCGCGCGGCACGCGGTCGGTTGGTGGCGGGCACAGTCGTGAAGAGCTCGCACCGTGCATCCGCGCGACTTGAGGGGTCCTGAAGTATGGCGAGGATTTGGCGGCGCTTCCGAGCGCTGAAAGTTTGGCAGCAAGCCGCCATCGGAGGCGTCCTCTTCCTGAGCATCCTCGTGGCGGTCACCCCTTCCACTGATGACAGCGGCGAGCCTGAGGCGTCTGACAGCTCCGCCGCGGCCGCGGCAACGGAGGAGCGGGCGGAGGACCCAACCGAAACTCCGACCGAGACTCGAGCCACACAGGAACCAACCGAGGCCGCGACGTCGGAGGCCGCAGCTCCGAACCAAACGGCCACGCCGCCAGCGCCAGATTCGAGTCTGACCACGTCCCAGCGCGCCGCCGTCAGGTCAGCTCAGTCGTACCTCGATTTCTCGGGATTCTCACGGCGAGGCCTGATCGACCAGCTCTCGTCCGAGTTCGGCGATCAGTACCCAGTTGAGGATGCCACCGTCGCGGTCGACAGCCTCAACGTTGACTGGAACGAGCAAGCCGTGAGGTCAGCCACGGCGTACCTTGATTTCTCGGGCTTCTCACGACTCGGGCTGATCGACCAACTCTCATCCGATTTCGGCGACCAGTACACCGTTGCGGAGGCGACGGCTGCGGTCGATCGCCTGAACGTGGACTGGAACGCGGAAGCCGTCCGGTCAGCCCAGGCGTACCTCGACTTCTCAGGCTTCTCATGTCAGGGGCTGATCGACCAACTCTCGTCCGAGTTCGGCGACCAGTACACGGTTGAACAGGCCACCCACGCGGCAACTCAGGTTGACTTGTGCTGACGGCCACGACGTGCTCTCGAAGCGGGACATCCTAGGGGCGGGTGCCGCGGAGCTTGGGGCCGGCGACGGTGTCGAGGGACTGGTAGACGAGTTCGACCCATTCGCAGAGGAGTTTGCGGGTGTCGCGGGGGTCGATGATGTCTTCCATGTTGAAGGCCTCGGCGGTGCGGAAGGGGGAGCGCATGGCGCTCAGGCGCTCCTCGAGTTCCGCGCGGTAGGCGTCGGGGTCGTCGGCGGCCTCGATGTCGCGGCGGTAGGCGGCCTGGACGCCGCCCTCGATGGGGAGGGAGCCCCAGTCGCCGCTCGGCCAGGCCATGCGGTAGTTCCAGCGGGCGTGGTTCTGGTGGCCGGCCCCGGCAACGCCGTAGGCGCGGCGGACGACGACCGTGGCCCAGGGGACAACGGCCTGGTAGACGGCGCTGAGGGCGCGCACGCCTCGACGAGCGACGCCGGAGGACTCGGCCGCGGTGCCGAGCATGAAACCGGGCTGATCGAAGAGGTTGATGATCGGGAGGTTGAAGGTGTCGAAGAGGTCGATGAAGCGGGCGTACTTGTCGGAGGCCGCGCCGTCCATGGAACCGCCGGACTTGGTGGGGTCGTTCGCGAGGATGCCGACGGGACGGCCGCCGAGGCGGGCGAGGCCGACGATCTGGGACGGGCCGAAGTGGCGGCCGATCTCGAAGAAGCTGCCTTCGTCGACGATGAGCTCGACCATCTTGCGAGCGTTGTAGGGGCGGCGGCGGTCCTTGGGGATTAGCGAGAGCAGTTCTTCCTCGCGGCGGTCCCAGGGGTCGGTGGATTCGCAGACGGGCGGCAGCTGCCAGGCGTTGGAGGGGAGATAGGAGAGGAAGCGCTTGATGAGCTCGAAGGCTTCTTCTTCGGTGTCGACTTCGTTGTCGACAACACCGCTGCCGTGGGCGTGGATGTGCGCGCCGCCGAGATCCTCTTTCTCGATCGGCTGGCCGAAGGCGCGTTCGACGACGGGCGGGCCGGCGATGAAGACCTGCGAGTTGCCTTTGATCATGATCGAGAAGTGGCTGGCGGCGACGCGGGCCGCGCCGATGCCGGCGATGGATCCCATGGCGGTGGCGACGATGGGGATCTCGGAGAGGGCGCGGGTCATGACGTGCCAGTTGGTGTTGCCGGGGATGTAGGTGCGGCCGATGTTCTCGATCGTTTTGACGGAGCCGCCGCCGCCGGTGCCGTCGACCATGCGGACGATCGGGACCTTGAGTTCGACGGCCATGCCCTCGGCGTGGCCGGCCTTGCCGCCGACGGCGCCATCCGCGGCGCCGCCGCGGACGGTGAAGTCGTCGCCACCGACGACGACCGAGCGGCCCTCGATCTTGGCGACGCCCATGACGTAGTTGGAAGGGATGAACTCGGCGAGGTTGCCCTCGTCGTCGTAGGTGGCCTTGCCGGCGAGGACGCCGCGCTCACGGAAGGTGTCTGGGTCGACGAGCAGGTCGAGGCGCTCACGGACCGTGAGGTGGCCTCGATCGTGGTGGCGCTGGACGCGGTCCGGCGTGCCCAGCTGGTGGGCGAGTTCGCGCCGCCGGTCGAGTTCGTCAATCTCCGGTTGCCAGACCATGACTTCCTCCGGACCTTGCAGCGAGCGGGATCAGACTGAGCTGACGAGTCAGTCGGCGAGGCGAGCCATGACGGCGCCCTCGTCGACAAAGTCGTCAACGGCAACGAGGATTTCGGAGACCTGACCGGCGCGGGGAGCCGGGATCGGCGTCAGCATCTTCATCGACTCGAGCGTGAACAGCTCTTGCTCAGCCTCGACGCTGTCACCGACCGCTACGTGGAGTTCCGCCACACGTCCCGGCCATTCCGCTGTCACATCCGCCACTGCTGGGCCTCCCCGCGAGCGCGGGGGATCCCGCGACTGCACTGCGCACGCGGGGCGCTCCCGCGATGCGCAATCTGGCAGTGGCCGCGGAGGACCGTCAACCCGCAAGCGGACAGATCAGCCGGCAGCGGCGCTGCGAATCATCGCGCGTTGGGCACGTGGCGACACCCGTGCCATCGAGCGGATCGGCACGGGTGTCAACGAAGTGGGAGCGGAATCGGAGCAGGAGGCGAACAGCGCTCAGGCAGCTCGCTCTTCTTGATCATCGGCGAGATCGTCGCGGAACTCACCCTCAGGCTTGCCTTCGGCGAGCAGCCGCTGTCGGTCGACGTAGTGCCGGTAGCGATCCATCGCGGCTTCCGCGGTCGCTTCATCCTTGAACTGGATGAAGTGCCAACGTCCGAGATCGACGATGTCGTCTGCCGTGAGTTTTGTCATGAGGAGACCTGCCGGCCAAGTTGCTGCGCTGTCATGTCAGTGAAGCGGGCGGCAGCTGGTGGGAGGTAGCGGGTTAACCCTCGGTCGGGGAAGTCACTGCCGTTCGGCGCCGCGGAGTGCAACCTCCAGCGGCAAGGCGAACAGCTCGGCGCCATCGAGGCTGAGCTTCGCCTCGTGTGGACCGGCGACGTGGAACTCCGGGTTCGCCAGCTCGACGATGACGTTCGCGCGGGTCATCTGCGCGGGGTCGCCGAACTGGATGTGGAGGTTCGCCTCGACGAGCCCGGCCACGGCAGCCCCGTCCGGCCCGACGAGCTCGATCGCGACCTTGCGGTCACCTGCGTCCTCCGGATCGAAGGCAATCCGGGTGACGACGGTGAGCCGCCGATGGCGCTGCGGCAGCTCTGCCACGATTAGACGGTCGAGTCCGATCCCGAGGGCGTTCAGTTTGCCTGCCGACTCGGTCGCCGCGTCGCACAGAAACGCCAGCTCAACCTTCACCGGGAACTCCGATCAGGTGACCCGTGGCGGGTCGTAGGTTCGCGGCGAGTCTAGACCGGGCGTCCGACAGGGTCGTCAGTAGCGGCGGCCGAGGCGCCGAGGGTCGTCAGCGGCGAGCAGCCGACGCGCCGAGGATGGATGCGAGGCCATCCTCGAGCAGTTCGCCGTGGAGCTGACCGAGGACACGGGCACGCAGGATGCCGTCGGCGTCGATGAAGAAGGTGCCGGGGAGGCCGATCAACCCGAAGGTCTCAGCCACCTCGCCGCGTCGATCAAGCGCCATCGGGAACGTCAGATCCAACTCATCGACGAACGACCGGACTGAGTCCTCGGACTCCATTTCGTCGACGCCGATGACCGTCAGCAGGCCACTTGCGCCGTACTGATCGTGGATGCCCTGCAATTCCGGCATCTCCGCGCGGCACGGGCCGCACCAGGTCGCCCAGAAGTTGAGGACCACTGCCTGACCGAGGTAGTCGGAGAGCTGGAGCGCGCCACCGTCCGGGGTGTCGAGGCGGAAGTCCGGTACTGGCTCGCCGACTTCGACGTCGAGCGCGGCTTCGCTGGCCTGGATGATGCTCGAGGGCGCGTCGTCCGCGCGGAGCTCGCGCCAGGCGAACAGGGAGCCGATGGCGACCACCAGTGCGATCGCCGCGAGGTGTCGAGGGGTGATCCAGGCTCGCAGCACGACGCGACCTCCGTCGCCCGATCCTACGTCTGGTCCTCACTGAAGGCTCTACCGTTCACACAGGTGCGCCGGTAGCATCGCGCGGTGCCTGACGCGTTCAACCTCGAAGCGCACGCGGATGCCATCGACCTGGTGGTTGGCCTGCTGGCGCGCACCACCCACGCCGTCGTATTGGCCGGTGCCGGGATGTCGAAGGAGTCGGGGATCCCGACGTTCCGCGGCGAAGACGGCCTCTGGACGAAGCACGGCGAGCCGCCGTTGAATCAGTTCGAGACCTTCGCGTCCGACCCTCAGCGCTGGTGGGAACGCCGGCTCGAGGATGGGCGCAACGACTCATTCGCGCAGGCGCTCGAAGCGTCGCAGCCGAACGCTGGCCATGTCGCCCTCGCGGAGCTGGAGCAACTCGGCATCGTCGGGCACCTAATCACACAGAACATCGACGACCTGCACCGCCGCGCCGGGCAGACTTCGATCACGGAGATCCACGGGAATCGGTACTGGTTGCGCTGCCTGACGTGCGAGACGCGCTGGCCTCGTGAGGAATTCATCATCGAGGAAGATGCGCTGCCGCCGACCTGTACGCAGTGTGGCGGAGTGGTGAAGAGCGATACCGTTATGTTCGGCGAGCCGATCCCGCCGACCGCGCTCCGCCGCTGTTCCGAGGAGACCGCCATCGCCGACTGCTTCCTGACAATTGGCACCTCGGCGGTGGTGTACCCGGCCGCTCAGTATCCGGTCGACGCGCTGCGCCGCGGCGTGCCGCTGATCGAGATCAATCCCGAGCCCACACCGCTGACCGAGGTCGCGACCGCGGTGATCCCGGGCCCGTCGGGCGAGGTGCTGCCCTCGATCGTGGAGCAGCTCCGCGACCGCCTCGGTGGCGGACGGGCGAACTAGTGATGCCGAAACGAAGGAAGAGCTGACGATGTTGGGCATCCTGATCGCCGTCGACGACGGGCTGCTCCAGGTCGTTCCTGGCCAGGAGGCGACGCGGGCCATCGACGGCCCGCGCATGACTGGCGTCGACTACCGAGCGGATCTCGGGATCGCCGTGGCGCCGGATGGCGGAGCGTGGGTCCACGACGACGAGCAGTGGACACAGAGCTGGGAGGGCGACGCGAGCTTCGGCCGGGTCACGCCCGACGGCGCGCTGCTGGTCGGCACCCACGGCGCCCAGCTACACCGCTCGGACGATCGCGGCGCGACCTGGCAGGAAGTCGACGGCCTCCAAAACGTCGTGAAGCACCGGAAGATGATCGCGCCCGCCGGCTACAAGCAGGCGTACGTCGCGGGCGTGCTGTTCCCCAAGGACGGAATGCTGATCGGGATCGCCGGCGGCGGCACCTGGTACACCCGCGACGGTGGCGGGAGCTGGCTCCAGCGGTCGGACGGCCTCGATCACATGCTGCATGCGCTGGAGCAGCATCCGGAGCAGGTCGACCGCCTCTTCGCGTCCGCCGACTCGGGGATCTATCGCTCCGATGACGGTGGCTACAGCTGGGTGCAGTCGCTGGGCGGCCTCGACCGCTCGTGGGGCGGCTCGATCGCCGTGCTGCCGGGTACGCCGGATGTGCTGCTGCTGGCGGTGGCACGGCACGCACCGGGCGAGGAAGGCGCGCTATTCCGCTCGCCGAACGGCGGCGTGACCTGGGCGCGGATCATGCTCGAGCCGGAGGCGGTCGGATCGCCTTCGGAATCCGATCGTGGTGCCGGAGGTGGCGACGAGTGGCCTCGCATCCCGTGCGTGACGCGGGTCTGGGACAGCGAGGACATGGCGTTCGCAGCGGCGGGCGACAAGGTGTTCGCCTCGCACGACACGGGACGCAACTGGATGCCGCTGGCGACGGATCTGCCGACCGCGAACGCGATCGCCGCGGCGCTGTAGCGCCGAGCCCGACGAATGCGCCTCGGGCTGCTGTCGGACACGCACCTGCCGGAAGCCGGGCGCGATCTCCCACCCGAGGTGTACGACGCGCTGCGCGGCTGCGACGCGATCCTGCACGGCGGCGACATCACGATCGGCCGGCTACTCGACAGCCTCGAAGAGATCGCGCCGGTCTACGCGGCGATGGGCAACCACGACGAGCACCTGTTCGCCGATCCGCGCGTCGAGCCGGTGCACTGGCTCAGCTTCGAGGGCCACACGGTGGCGCTGCTGCACCGGTTCGAGCCGCTGGAGTGGGACCTCGAACGGTTGTGTGCCCGCTTCTTTGAGGGCGAGCGGCCGGACGTCGTGGTCTTCGGCGACAGTCACTTCGAGTCGATCGAGCAACGAGAAGATGTGCTGCTGATCAACGTGGGCAGCGCGACGCTGCCTCGGAACCTGAGTCCACGCCTCGGGCATGTCGGGTATCTGACGCTGGAGGCGGGGAGGCCGCCGGTGGCGGAGCTGGTCGATCTGTCGGCAGGAGCGAACGACGGGTTTATGCGGACGGGGGCGGAGCAGAGGGGGGAGTAGGGCTCAGGGTCATTGCGCCTCGGCGGGGATGCCGGAGGCGATCTGGAGCAGCAAGTCGCGGATCCGTGGGTTGTCGAGCACGGCCCGCTGCACCGCCTCGATGTCCGACTCGTTGACGATCAGCGGGGAGCGCTGGAAGCGGCCGGCGTGGCTGTAGTGGCAGAAGCGGAGTGCGAGGGAGCCGGCGGTTTCGCCGGTCTGGAACTCCATGAGCTGGAGCGCGGGCACGCTGTGGTCGCTCTGGGTGCGTGCTTCCTCGACGATCTCGCCGTCGCCCCAGTGCATTGAGAATGGGCGTGGCAGTGCTGGCTGCTCGATGTCGCTCATTGGTTCGCTCCTTCGCCGCTCGTGGAGGGCTGCCGTTAGCGGATACCCGACCAGGCGGTGGGGCGGGCGATGCTGTTCTGCTGGCTGACGACGAGGCCTTCGGTTCGACCGAGGTAGTCGGCCCAGGCGGGGTCGGCGTCGCGGGCGGCGCGCTTCTGTTCCATGTCGGCGAGGCTGTCGAAGCCCCAGATGTGGACGACCTGGTTGAGGTTGCCGCTGGTGGTCTGGAAGTAGGCGAGTGGGTCGCCGAGGTATTTCTGCTGGACGGGGAGGGCGTACTCCTCGAAGACGGCGAGGTAGGTGGCCATCTTGCGGGGGACGATGTTGTAGGTGCGGATGTCGACGATCACTGCGGGACTCCTCCAGCTTTACGGTCGGCTGAGGGCGTCACTATCGAGGCTGGGGCATCGGGTCGTCCATGCCGCCTCGGATTGGGCGGCCGGCGGGAGCCGGCGCTCGACACCAGGGTCGGGTCGGGTCGGGTCGGGTCGGGTCGGGTCGGGTCCATTGTGGGGCTGATGCGAGGACTGCCGTGGCTTGACGCGAGCGTGGGGGCGCGCGACCGTCAGCACATGGAAGTCGCAAACGAGCTGATCGTCCGCGGGATTGTGGTCGGGGTGTTCCAGGAGAACTGCTGGGTGATCGGCAGTGAGCGGACGCGCGAGGCGATCTGCATCGATCCGGGAGACCAGCCCGAGGAGATCCTGGCGCTGGCCAAGGATATGGGCGTGACGATCAAGTACATCGCGAACTCGCACGCGCACATCGATCACATCCTCGGGGTGAACGGGGTGCATCGGGCGACGGGTGCGCAGTTCTTGCTCCATGAGGACGACCTCGGGCTGTTGCGGGATGGGTTCGTGAGTTCGGCGGAGCGGTTTGGCCTCGATCCGAACGATCCGCCGCCGGATCCGACGGCGTTTGTGAGCGATGGCGACATCGTCGAGGTTGACGGCCTGCGGCTGCGGGCAATCGAGACGCCCGGTCACACGCCCGGCTCGGTCAGCTACTACGCCGACGAGGGGCTGCTCTTCAGCGGCGACACGCTGTTCCGAGGCTCGATCGGACGCACGGACTTCCCGGGGGGCGATCAGGAGCAGGAGATGCGCAGTATCTGCGAGAAGCTCCTCGAGCTACCCGACGAGACCACGGTGCTACCGGGACACATGCAGCAGACCTCGATTGGCGACGAACGGGCCTCGAATCCGTTTATCCAGCAGTGGCTGGCGCGCCGCTAGGGGCAGACGCCCAGCATCGGAGGGGCGACGGGGTCGAGTAGGATCGAGACCCGGACAGGGGGCGCGGGCTGGCGCCCGCGACGCCTTTCACTTCCCACCCCATTTCGCTGATCGCCCTCCGGGCGCGGCCCACCCTTTGTCGAAATGAAGGACGAACCTCGTGCCTGCCGACGCCGTCCGGCGGACGGCTTGGCTCCCTCCGGGACCGGCACGAGGTTCGTCTGTTCATTTCGACCTGATCTGTGTCTCGACCGCTCGACAGTCTTCAGGTACTCGAACTTCCACAGGGCTGCCGTTGTTGACAACTAAGCCGATCATTCGATCAAGCATCTGAGTGATACGCTCATCGGCGCGCGCCAGGCGCGCTGTGCGCACGGGGAATGATCCGTGATTCGACGTGGCCGGAGCTGGCGCTCCCACCTTCCTCCTGCACCTCGAAACCCGCGGCACCGCCGTGGGTCGTCACTGGGACTGTCGCTGCGGCGGCGCTCCTCGTTACGTCGCCGGCTGCAGGGGTACCTGCCCGACTGGGTGCAGCTTCCGAACTGGCGTTGGTTGCCGTGGTACGTGCCGCCGGTCACGAAGCGTCAGCGCGCGCGACGCGTGCTCGATGTGATCGCGTACCTCGGTGCGGCGTGGTTGCTGGTGCGGCCGTGGTTGCGGCGGCTGGGTGCGAACCAGGCGGAGCTTCGACGCACTTATCCCGGCGACGACCTGTTCGGGCACGCCGAGGTTGTGACGCGCGCGATCACGATCGATGCGCGAGCCTCGGATATCTGGCCGTGGATCGTGCAGATGGGGTACGGCCGGGCGGGCTGGTACTCGCTCGATCTGCTCGACAACCTCGGACGGCCGAGTGCACGGCAGATCCTGCCGGAGCACCAGCAGCTCGAGGTGGGGGACGAGGTGCCCTCGGGGCCGCGATCGGCGTTCCGCGTGCACGACGTCGAGCCGGAGCGCTTCCTCGTCTTGACGTACGACGGCCGGTTTGGCGCGGCGAGCTGGCTCTTCTGGCTGGAGCCGATCGACGACAATTCGACGCGGCTCGTCGAGCGGATCCGCGGGCACGCTACGACCAATCCGCTGGTGCAATTCACGGCGCTGCTCGGCGATGCGGGGGACGTCGTGATGATGCTGACGCATCTGCACAACCTGAAGCGGCGGAGCGAGCGGTCGGCGGCGGTGCGCCACGGGCGCGAGGTTGCGACGCGCTCCGCGTCGGTACCGGGAACGGCGACGGCAGAGCACGGGTAGCGCTCGGCCCCGGCCGGGACGTTAGGCCGGAGTGGCGGCCGCTGCCTCGCGCGCCTCGTTCTCCCATCGATCGAAGTCGAACGGGTGGTCTGGCAGTTCAACACGACGGAGCTTGCCGAGGCGGGTCACAGGAAGCGGCGCGTCAACGAGTCGGATCTCGTCGACGCGGAGCCACGATGGAAGCGGCTGCGACTGCCGGCGGATCGCCGCGCGCACCGAGCGCTGCAGATCGTCCGCATCGTGCACCGTGCCACTGGACTGCGCCTCGGTACTGGGGAACACCGACGCGACCAACTTCCACTCGGGCTCGTGCTCAACGGTGAGGCGGACTTGCTCCACCTCGAGCGCTTCGAGCAACTCGGCCTCGAAGGTCTCGAGGTTCACCTGCTTGCCATTCGGCATGCTGATTACGAGGCTCGCCCGGCCGGTGATCCAGATCTGGCCATGTTCATCGATGCGGGCGATGTCGCCGGTGTACAACGCGCCATCGCGAAGCGCGACGGCGGTTTCGGCGGGCCGCTGGTAGTAGCCCATCATGACGTTCGGGGCACGGACAACCAGCTCGCCCTCGCCAGGCTCGGTGTTCTCACGTGGTTCGGTGACGATCTCGACGCCGAGCACGTTCCAACCCACCGATCCGATGCGATTCCAGTACGTCCTGGCACGCCACCAGTAGTCACGCGCGACGAAGCGTTGGCCGCAGACCACGGCCACCGACTCGCTCAGGCCGTAGCCCTGAATGATCGGTAGACCGAGGGCCATCATCTGGCGGTGAATCACCGGATCGAGGCGAGCTCCGCCGCTGACCATGTAGCGGAGGCGGCCACCGAGCGCCTGCTGGACCGGGCGAAACAACAGTCGCCCCGGGTTGACGCCGATCGTGCGGATCATGAATGCGGAGAGTGACTGCGCAACCTTGAAATAAGCGCCCTTCACGCCGCCCTGAGCACCACGTTGGATCTGGCGCACGAGCGTCTCGAACAACGCCGGAACGCCGAGCATGATCGTCGGGGGCGTCTCGACCATGCGGGTCGCGACGCGCAAGAGACGGTACTCCAGCTCGACCGGGACGCCCATCGCGAGTGGGGTCAGGCAGCCCGTGGTCAATGGGTAGACGTGGAATAGCGGGAGGATGACGAACAGCACGTCATCGTCGGTCAGGCCGCCTGCGTCGGCGGTCGCGTCGATCGCCGCGAGCAGGTTGCGATGGCTCAGCATCACGCCTTTCGGCCGGCCCGTCGTGCCGCCGGTGTAGAGCATGAGCGCGAGCGCCTCGGAATCCGGGGCGTCTCCGCGTTCGAGCGGGCCGTCTGCCTCTGGCCACTCGTGAATCTCGTCGAGCGAGATGCGGCGGGTCTTGAGGTCCGCCACGCGCTCGAGGAACTCGTCGTCGCCGATCACGGCGCTCGGCTTCAGCTCGTCGATGATCGAACTGAGGGCCTCCTCGGGCATCTCGCTATCGACGGGGACGGGAATCGCGCCGCAGACGACCGCGCCCCAGAACCCGACGACCCACGGCACCGAGTTCCGGGCACCGATCAATACGAAGTCGCCCCGAGCGACATCGACGCCCAGCTGGTCAGCGGCACCGGCAGCGCGGCGGCCGAGCTGGCGGAAGGTCACGGATTCCAACGCCCCTCCCCACGGGGCGCGGACGGCCATCCGGTCTCCGTAGGCCGACACGCTCTGTGCGAGCAGCTGGGGCAGGGTCTGGGCGGTCACGGTGGCTCCGTCCTCGGCTTGGTCGCCAGTGATTCGCGTCGCTCCGTCGACGCGCGTGACGCTACACGACGGAGACGCGCGGCGGGAGTAAGACGCGCGCCGGCGTCCACGAGCTGCGAGGCAGACGCGTTAGCACGGCGCGGGACACCACCTCGGAGGCATCGAGGATGTGCTGGTGCATTGAGCTGCGCCGCGGCCCGCCCGGTGCACCATCGAGCCGGAATCGAAAAGCGGCGACCGCGGCGATTCCACGCCGAACTGCGGGCGATCGGGATCGTGCGCCGATGGGCCTCGAGCTACTCGATTCGCTTCAGTAGTACGGGGCATGGGGCGTTCTGCAGCACCTTCAGCGCAACGCTTCCGAGGGCGTAGCCTCCCTTCGCGCCCACGCCGTGGGTGCTCATCACCACCACGTCGGCGCCTTCGTCGCGGGCGTACGCGCAGATCGAGGCGGCCGGCTCGCCGTAGCGGGCGCTGGCGTTGCCACGGTGTGCCCCAGGGACGTGTGCGAGCTGCGCATCGACATAGCGCTGGTATGCCGCGAGCGACTCGTCGCCGACGGCGGCGTTGAACGGCGCCTGCATCAGCGCCTCCGCGTCGAGGGCGCCGAGAACGCTCACGGTCGCCTCGTGCTCTCCCGCCAATTCGATCGCGAGGTCGAGCGCGACGCGCGCGTGGTCTGAACCATCCATTGGGACGAGAACGTGCTTGAACATGGCGTCCCTCCTCGTAGCCGACGCTACGGAGCGCTCCGCGCGTGCGGCAGGGAGAGAAGTCCCACGGGAGTGGGCGGTTCGGTGCCGGTTCGGGCGCGATCGGATCTGGCCTCAACAGCAACGGCCGAGTTGCCGTATGATCTCTTATGGCGGGTGTTCGCGAGGCGATGGCCCTGTGAGACGTGGCGCCCGACCGCTCCTGATCTTGTCGCTCCTGACAGTGCTCTTCGCCGTGCTCCCAGCGAGCGCGGCCGCCGCGGGCGTCGACGAGGCTCCGCCGCATTTCCGTCACTCCGAACTGCTCCGTGATGTACCACTCACACCCGGCACCACGGCGATCATCCGTGCAGACGGGAGTTGCCTGCGGCTACGCGACGCGCCCGAGGGCAACCGTCTGGACTGCTTCGCCGACGCCTCACTGGTACAGGTACTCGAGGGGGCCCAGGTTGCTGGTGAGTTCCGCTGGCAGCACGTCTCGATCGCCGGTCAGACCGGCTGGATGGCGGACGAGTTCCTTGAGCCGTACGCCGGTGCGCCGAGCTGCGGCGCGAACCCGATCCGCGCCGGCCTTTCGTCAACGCTCCCGAGCCAGGGGGTCAGCCTGCAGAGCTGGGGTGGCGGGACGCTGAGCGGCATCATCAACACATCGCTCGCCGGCGGTTGCGACCCGCGAGCGATCTTCACGGTGGTCGCGGGCGAGTTCATCAGCTACCGCCCCTCGTCTCCCGCGTTCGTCAACCAGGCCTGGTTCGACCATTTCGGCGGGGAAGAGGTGCCCTCCGGGACGGTTCTGATCCTGCTCTGCGGCGGGGCACCGAATCAGACGACTGCGGCAATCTCGCGCTACCCCGTCGCACCGACCGCACATGAGGCCGGGTCCGCGCCGATCCTCACGACCGGTGTGCTGGCGTCAGAAGTCGGCTCCACCGCGGCCGTGGTCATCGACGAGGCCTCGGGGGAGGTGCTGTACGCGCAGGACGCCCACGAGGCGTTGGCCCCGGCGAGCCTGACCAAGATCGCGACGGCCATCCTCGCGATCGAGGGCACCGATCTGGAGGCCTGGGTCGGAACCGACATCGACGCACGACAGATGGTTGGCAGCAGCGTGATGGGGCTCCGGCCCGGCGACTGCTTCCAGATGCGTGACCTGGTCCGCGGTCTGATGCTGCGTTCTGGCAACGACGCCGCGCTCGCGATCGGGCGCTATCAGGCGGGCTCTGATGACGCGTTCGTCCACCAGATGAACACGCTGCTGCAGCGCCTCGGGCTGGCGGACAGCAACTTCGAAAACCCGCACGGGCTGGACCGCCTCGGTCACCTGGCCTCGGCCTATGACCTCGCGATGCTCGCTCGCTACGGGATGCAGCTCCCGGAGTTCCGGGACACCGTGGCGGCCTCGGTCTGGACGGCGAACGGCAACCGCACCTTGACGATGTACAACATCAACGGCTTCCTGAACGCCTACGAGGACGCAGACGGCGTGAAGACCGGGTTCACCGACGACGCCGGTCGTACGTTCGTCGGCTCGGCGACGAAGGACGGTCACCGTCTCTACGTCGTGCTCCTGGATTCGTCCGATCGCTACGGTCAGGCCGCTGAACTGCTCGACTGGGCGTTCGACAACCACACCTGGGCGTCTTCGACGCCCCAATGACGCTTCGCACCTATCCAGCGAACTTCCGACTCGCGTTTCGTTAGCGGGGTGCCGCGATCCTCGAGTTGAGCGAGCGCGGGCACCGACTGCTCGACGAGGCGCGGATCGGGCACCTCGCTACCGCGAGCGGGGCGGGCGAGCCGCATGCGGTCCCCGTCTGCTTCGCCTACCTGGGCGACCTCGTCTACTCGGTGATCGATGAGAAGCCGAAGCGGACGCAGCGCCTCCGCCGGATCCGCAACATCGAAGAGAACGGGCGCGCGTCGCTGATCGTCGACCGCTACGACGAGGACTGGAACCAGCTCGGCTGGGTGATGCTGCGAGCCGACGCCGCAGTGCTTGGGGGCGGCGAGGAACACGCCGAGGCGCTCGCGCTGCTGTGCGACCGGTACGAACAGTACCTCTCGATGGCGCTCGATCAGGCGCCGGTGCTGCGACTGCACGTGCGTCGCGCCTCGGAATGGTGGGCGGCCGCGGAGGCATAGGCGATTGACCTGCCCGGCGTAGACAGACGACCCTCGCGACATGCCTCGATCACTGACTGACGCCGTCGCCACGATCGCCCGGAACGCGCCCGAACTACCCGAGGCCTACCTCGTTGGCGGCGCTGTGCGAGACGCGCTTCTCGGACGGCCGATCAGCGAGCTCGACATCGCGAGTGCGACTCCGGACGTGCTTGCGGCCCAACTGGCAGAAGCCCTCGACTCTTCCGTCGTCCCGCTGGGTGGTCTCCACGGACTGCGCCGGATGCCACTGGACGGGGGCTGGATCGACGTTACCCCGATCGAGGGCAGCCTCGAGGATGATCTGGCCCGTCGCGACTTCACGGTCGACGCACTCGCCGTGCCGCTGACCGCGCTCCCAAACTCCCTCGATCGACTGAACCGTACGGAGGTCCTCGACCGCCACGAGGGCCTTGCCGACCTGGATGCGCGGTCGATTCGCCAGGTGTCCCCGTCGGCAATCGCCGCGGACCCACTGCGGGCGCTGCGAGCGATCAGGCTTGCGACGGTGCTCGAGTTCACGATCGAGGCGGAGACGGAAGGCGCGACGGCGGCTGCCGCGCCGGAGCTCGCTGGGGTTGCCGCCGAACGACTCGGCGCCGAGCTTGCCCTGCTCTTCGGCAGTCGCCGTGCCGCGACCGGGCTGCGGCTCCTGGAGCGGACCGCGCTGCTCGAGGTGTGCTTCCCGGAGCTGATCGCCGGCCGCGGTATCAGTCAGCGCCCGCACCACACCTGGGACGTACTGGAACATCAGCTCGTCGCCCTCGAATGGATGGACGTCCTGCTCGACCACGAGCCGCCCCGGGACGAGCGTCAGGCCGCGATCTGGCATGCGACCTGGGACGAGCCCTGGCCCGACACGAGCTGGGGGGCCATGCGAACGCACCTGGACGAGCACGCGCCGGTGCTGCGCCTCGCGACGTTGTTGCACGACATCGGCAAGCCGTCGACTCGCACCGTCGAGGCAGACGGTCGCACACGCTTCTTCGGGCACGGACCAGTCGGCGCCGAACTCGCAGCGGCCCGTCTCCGCAGCTGGCGCTTCCCGGAACGCCCGATCGCCCGGGTGCAACTGCTCCTTCAGCAGCACCTGCGCCCCGGCCAGATCGCGGCGCCGGGCGAACTGCCTTCAGCGCGGGCGCTCCACCGCTTCCAGCGCCGGCTTGGCGACGCGACGCCCGACGTCTGCCTGCTGTTCCTGGCCGACTCGCTTGCCACGGCGCCGATCGAGGAGCTGCTGCCACGTTGGCCCGCCTACGTCGCCCACGTGCAGCGGATCGCCTGCTGGCATGAACCGGCGTCGGCCCGGCGGCTCGCAGGTCTCGTCGATGGTCACGCCGTGCTCGAGGCGACTGGCCTCGAGCCAGGGCCGGAGATCGGGCGCATCCTCGAGGCGATCGCCGAGGCCGCCGCTGCCGGCGAGGTCACGGCGCACGCCGAGGCGCTCGATCTCGCCCGGCGGTTGGCACACGGCGAGGACTGACCGCCCCACGACGGGGTGGACCTCGTGTCTTCGGTCATTCGGGTCCCGGGTCACCGTGAAGCACCTACGGGACTGTTCTTTCGTCATGTCCCTACGGGACTGTTCTTTCGTCATGTCCCTACGGGACTGTTCTTTCGTCATGTCCCTACGGGACTGTTCTTTCGTCGTGTCCCTACGGGACTGTTCTTTCGTCGTGTCCCTACGGGACTGTTCTTTCGTCGTGTCCCTACGGGACTGTTCATTCGTCATGTCCCTACGGGACTGTTCTTTCGTCATGTCCCTACGGGACTGGCGCCACTGCGCACGTCGACCGGCAGTCGGTTCACTGAGGTGATGGACACACCAGCGATCGAGCCCCAACTCGGCATCCCCGAGGCGATCGTCGCCTGGGAGCCCTCCGACGAACCCGTGATCTCGTGTTACGTCGACTGGCGGGTCAGCGGGCGGGGACTGCACGAAGCTCAGACGATCGTTCGCAAGGAGCTGCACGCGTTGCAGGCATCACTGTCGCCACGCGGACCAGCCCGTGAATCGTTTGATGCGGACTGCGAACGCATCGCCATCTATCTCGCCGATGACGCAGATCGCGCCGCGCAGGGACACGCGATCTTCGCCTGCCATGGTCGCGGGCTGTGGTGGACCGTCGCACTCGGCGTCCCGATCGAAACGGACGTACACGTCGGTATTCGACCTCGACTCGTCCGGCTCGCAGAGGCGACGCATCAGGCGGTACGAACGCTGGCCGTGCTCTTGGACTCGAACGCGGCGCGCTTGATTCAGCTCGACCGAGCCGGCCGTCACGAGGAGCCGGGGCCGCAGCGTGCGCAGTGGAAGACCGTGCATCACTCCCGGCTGGGTGGCTGGAGCGAGGCGAACTATCAGCGTTCGCAGGACGTGATCGTTGACCGGTTCGCGCATGACGTCGCGGAGACGATCGCGGAGCGCATGGCCGAGGCACACCTCGATCACCTCGTACTCGCCGGGGACGAGGTGATCACGTCGCCATTGCGCCGGGCGCTCCCGCCGCAACTGAACGACACGGTCGAGACAGTCGCACACCTCGACATCCGGACGCCGCTTGACGCGGTCGCCGAGCGGGTCTGGCCGCCGGTCCAGGAGGCCGCCGTCGCGGCGCGCGAGGCGGAGGTCACCAGGCTGCTCGGTCTTGCCGGCGAGGGGCGGGCGGTGACGGAGCCCGCGGACGTGCGGACGATGCTCGCCGCGGGGCGCGTCGACACACTGGCGTTCGACCCAGACGAGACGGACGAGGACGCAGCGGAGTTGCTGCTCCGGGAAGCGCTGACGCATCGATCGCGGCTCATCCTCGCGCGTGGTCACGAGGCCCTCGCCAGCGCAGGCGGGTCGGTCGCGTCGCTGCGAGGTTCGGCCTAGCCCCAAGAGCGCCGCGGCCTGCCCAGGGAGAACGCGTCGATCGTCCCTCGTGGTCCGTGACTTACGGCTCTGCGCCAGCATCCGACCGCAGGTCATGATCAGCCTGAGGACGACTCCACCCGGAGTTCCTCAACGGCGACGTGCCGACGTTCCGAGTCCCAGAGGATTCGAGGCGAACGCGCATCGCGACCAGCAGGGCTACGCCCTCGCTTCGAGGTGCTGCCCGCGTTGCGGCTGGATTCGCCTCCCCCGTAGCGCGGGCTGCCCACCAGCCTGCCAGTGTCTTCGAGCAGTTTGTTGAGGGTCCGGATGACTGACACCACGCTGCCGGTGTTCGAGCACACGTTGGTGCTGACCAACGAGTGGCTCGACGATGTTGCCGCCGCCCTCGGGACGGACGACCAGCACCGTGCTTATCAAGCGCTCCGCGCGACTCTGCATGCGCTCCGTGACCGGGTGACCCCGGAGGAGGTGGCTCAGCTCGGTGCGCAGCTGCCGCTGCTGCTGCGTGGGAGCTACTACGAGGGCTGGCACCCTGCCCACAAACCGCTCAAAGAGCGCCATGTCGAACAGTTCCTCGGTCATGTTCAGGTCGATGTCCCCGGCGGCGATGCCGAGGAGATTGTGCGGGCCGTCTTTGGCGTACTGAGCGCTCGGATCAGCGACGGTGAGGTCGAAGACCTCGTGAACATGTTGCCGGCCGGGGTGCGCGCCCTCTGGCCGGAACCGATCGCTCGTGCCACCTAGCTCTTCGCGCGGGGCGGTCGGTCAGGCCACTGCCCACACCGGACCGCCTCGCTAGACTGTGCGCCGCCCACACGGGCAGCAGCACGAGCACGAGGCGGAGGGCCTGATGACGGATCTCGCGGGTAGAACAGCGCTGGTTACCGGCGGCGGACGCGGCATTGGCGCCGGCATCGTGCGTGGACTAGCACAGGCCGGTGCCGACGTGGCGATCAACTACGCGCGCGACTCCGAGGCCGCCGACGCGCTCGCCGAAGAGGTGCGCGCCCTCGGACGTCGCGCGGAGACGTACCAAGCCGACGTCAGCGACTACGAGCAGTGCGAGCAGATGGTCGAGGCAGCGCTCGGGGACCTCGGGCCAATCGGGATCCTCGTGAATAACGCGGGCATCGCCTCTCGCGGGAACGCGATCGCGGATACGGACCCGGCGGAGATGGAGCGGGTGGTCGCAACGCACGCGTTTGGGTCGTTCTATATGAGCCAGCTGCTGGTGCCACAGATGCGCGACCTCGATCGCGGGGACGTGGTGATGATTTCGTCGGGGGCGACGGCGAGCCTGAGCGGTCGCGGGGCGCCCTACAACATGGGGAAGACGGCGATGGAAGCGGTGGCATTCAGCCTCGCGAAGGAAGAGCGCGCGAACGGGATCCACGTGAACATCGTGGCGCCGGGCCTCGTGGAGACGGAGATGGGCAAGCGCCTCGTACGAGCGACACGCGGCGTGGAGGACATCCGCGAGCTGGACGCCTCGAGCCCGTTCGAGCGGGTCTGCCAGCCGGAGGACATCGCAAACGCAGTGCTCTACTTCGTCGGCCCCGAGGGCAGCTACGTGACGAACCAGCGCCTCTACGTCAACGGCGGCGGCTTCTAGCCAACTTCGTTGGGCTTTGACCCTTCGGGGCAAGCTGCGAGGGTCTGGTGCTGTGGTCGACGCTCGTGAGCAGCGACCATCGGCTGAAGGGGACCTGCTCCGAGGTGAGCCCGGCGGCGGTTCTGGACTCGGCGGCTCTGTGTTGGTCGAACCGAAGCGCCCGCCGGGTGACTATGGCTTTTCGTAGCGTCGCGTAGAATCGGACGCTGCATCACGGTCGTGAACAGACGGGACTTGCTGCATCGCTACCTCTGAGGCCCCGCGTCCGGCCGCTCCAACCGAAGATGCTCCGAACCCGATCCGTCAGGTCCTGGCGATCCGCGACTTCCGGTTCTACTGGGGCGCACAGTTCCTCGCCGCGCTGATCGGCGGGATCTCGCGCTTCGCGTTTGTGTGGATGGCGCTCGAGATCAGCGACCGCGCCGCCGCGCCGGCGTTCCTCGGATTCGCGGTTGGCATTCCCGGGCTGATCGTCTCGCTGCCGGCGGGCGCGATCTCCGACCGGGTCGATCGTCGCTTGCTCGTGATCTGGGTGTCGCTTGCGGGAGCGGCCGTCCTGCTGGCGAGCGCGCTGATCATCCAGGCCGATCTGATCAGCCTGCCGATCGCGATGGTGCTGGCCTTCGGAGTTGGCACCTCGGTAGCGATCGTGACGCCGGCCCTGCAAGCGATGGTCCCGCAGCTGGTCCCGCAAGAACGGCTGATGAGCGCCGTTGGCCTGCAGAACATGGGTCAATCCGTGGCCCAGATCGGCGGGGCTGTGATCAGCGGCGGCGCGATCACGGTGTTCGGGATCGGGGCGGCCTTCTTCGTCTTCACGGTGCTGGGCGTCGCGGCGGTCGTCCTGATGTGGATGGTCAACCTGCCGCCGTACGAGCGAGCTGAGCGCGCTGCCGGCGGAACGATCGGGTCGATCCTCGCGGATATCCAGAGCGGCCTCGGTTACGCGTTCGGGCGCGACCCACTGCGGTCGCTGATTATCGTCGGCCTGTTCATGGGCTCCGGGATTGGCGCCTACGGCATCCTGATGCCGGACATCGCGAAGAACGAGCTGGGTCAGGGCGCGTTCGCCACCTCATTACTGATCGGGATGCTCAGCGTCGGCATGGTCACCACGTCGCTCTACCTGGCGTCGCGCACGGAGATCACGCGTCGGGGCCTGATGTTCCTGGCGGCATTCAACTGCTTCGGTCCGGGCCTGATGGCGATTGGGCTGTCGAACAATTACTTCTTGACCGTCGTCATCATGATTATCTGGGGCGGCTGTGGTGGCGTGCTGATGACGTCGCAGCGGACGCTGCTCCAGGAGTTCACCGAGCAGCACATGATGGGCCGGGTGATGTCGCTCTTCGCGTTGACGTTCAACGGGTTGCTGCCGATTTCCGCTGTCTATGTGGGACTGATGCGCAGCCAGTTCGGTCCCGGCGACACGCTGGCGATCATGGGCGGCGTGATGGCGGTCGGCGCGATCTTCATCGCTTCGAGGTCACAGCTGCGACATATGTAGCGCTGACGCGCGGGGCCACATGTGAGGTCGGCCTCGAGATCTCCGGAGCGTTACGACTCTCGGGCAACCTCGGTCAGGTTCGATGTGACGGTGATCGAGCCGTTCGGGATCGTGTGCACCCCGCCCGCGTCGTCGCGCAGCGTGGTGCGCCGCAGTGACACCCCGACGACTTCGCCCTCGGCCGCGCCGAGCTTCACTCGATCGCCGAGGTCGTAGTGGTTCTCGAGGAGCAAGAAGACGCCGGCGATCGCGTCCTTCACGAGTGTCTGTGCGCCGAAGCCGATCGCCAGACCGACGATGCCCGCGCTCGCGATCAAGGGCGCGACGTTGACCCCGATCTCGCTCAGCACGACCATCCCGGTTGCGAACGTGATGAACGTGTTTGACGTGCGGATCAGGAACGATTCGACCGTTTGCTCGCGGCGCTGCAGCCGCTCACTGTCCCCGGAGCGGGCCGTCATTGAGGGCGCCAGCATCCGCGGTCTGACGGCGGCCCGAATCAACCGCTGAACCAGCAATGACGCGATCACGCCGGCGACAATCGTCACGACGATCCGCAGCCCGGGACCGGTCATCCAGTCGACGAGCTGTTCCCGGCTCTCGAAGATGTCGGACATACGTGCACCTCTTCAGGGCATGCTACTGATGCGGCGCGACAGGACGTATCGGGGAGCGCAGCAGGGTGACCGATGTCGATCCGCCGGCGCGGACCGCGCAGCGAGTCCTTCGTCCTATGCTGCGCGTGCGTTGCCAATCCCGTTCCTCGCCCAACCTCGGAGCAGCTCATGGACCTCGAACTCGGCGGCAAGGTCGCGCTCGTCAGCGGCGCCAGCAAGGGGATTGGGAAGGCGGTGGCGCGGCAGCTCGCCGCCGAAGGCGCGACGGTTGCGATCGCCGCACGGACCGAGGACACGCTGCGCGCCGCCGCGACCGAACTCGCCGAGGAAACCGGGCAGCGCGTCATTTCCGTCGTCGCGGACACGAGCGATGAGGCCTCGATCCGGTCGATGGTGGAACAAACACATCGGGAGCTGGGACGCCTCGACATTCTCGTGAACAGCGCTGCGGTGCCGGGCGGCGGCGGGCCGCCGCCGGCGCTTGAGGACATCACGGCGGACGCCTTCTGGTCCGACATGAACGTGAAGGTCCTCGGCTACCTGCGGGTGGCGCAGGCCGCGGCACCGCTGATGAAGGCGCAGGGCTGGGGACGAATCGTCAACATCTCCGGGCTCGCTGCGCGCAGCGCTGGCTCGACGATCGGGAGCATTCGCAACGTGTCGGTCGCGGCGATGACGAAGAACCTGGCGAACGAGCTGGGGCCGCACGGGATCAACGTGACGGTGGTGCACCCGGGGATGACCTACACGGAGCGCATGCCCGACGTCTTCGAGGCCCGCGCGCAGGCTGAGGGGATCTCGGTCGAGGAGGCGGAAGAGCGGTTCGCCTCGGGGAACTCGATCCGGCACCTCGTGACGGCGGAGGAGGTGGCGAACGTCATCACCTTCCTCGCGTCGCCTCGGTCGATCGCGATCAACGGCGACGCGATCGCGGTCGGCGGCGGCGCCGGCACCGCCATCCACTACTAAGGCCCCTTCGGGGCTTGATGACGCTTCGCGGGTGTTTGCGGGAGGGGGCTCATCAGTCGGGCCTGCCGGCGAGATAGCGAGCGGGATGACTAGAGGGGGAGGCGATGGAGTTGTTCACGATTGGGTTTACGAAGTCCTCTGCGGAGTCGTTCTTCTCGCGGCTGCGGGAGGCGGGGGTGACTCGGGTAGTGGATGTGCGGATCAGCAACACGTCGCAGCTCTCAGGGTTCGCGAAGCGAGACGACCTGGCGTTCTTCCTACGGGAGATCGCGGGGATCGAGTACGAGCATCGGCTGGAGCTGGCGCCCTCGGAAGAGCTGTTCAAGACGTACCGAGGCGGCGGGACGTGGGACGACCTCGAGGCGGGGTATCGAGCGCTGCTGAAGGCGCGGGCGGTCGAGACCTCGATCGAGCCGAGCGACCTCGACGGGGCGGCGCTGTTGTGCAGCGAGGCGGGGCCGGAGCAGTGTCACCGGCGGCTCGCTGCGGAACACCTCGCTGCCGCGTGGCCTGACGTGACGGTCACACACCTCTAAGGGCCCCTTCGGGGCTCTTCGACGCTTCGCGCCTGTTTGAGCGCTTCAGGTACCAGGGTCGCCGACCCGACTAGCCGGGGAGCGTCGCGAGCCAGTCGACGAGGATCTTGTTCAGCTCTTCGGGGCGTTCTTGCTGGGTCCAGTGGGCGCAGTTGTCGATGTGGCCTCGGGACAGGTTGGGGATGACGGTCTCCATGCCCTGGGCCATCGCGGGGGTGAGGACCGGGTCGTTCTCGGCGGTAACCATGAGTGCCGGGCACTCGATCTTCTGATCCTTGACCTGCTGGCCCCATTCCCAGGTGGCGCGGCTGTTGCGGTACCAGTTGAGGCCACCTCGGAAGCCGGTGCGCTGGAAGGTCTCGACGAAGACGTCGAGTTCCTCCTGGCTGAGCATGACGCTGCGTGGCGCGTCGGGCGGGTAGCCGGCGAGGACGCCGCCGCGCTCGCGCACTGAGTCGAAGCCGGCGAGCACGTCGAACTCGTCAGCCGCGTCGCTGCTGCGGAAGACGAGGCGGAAGGTGCGCTCGACGTCGGCCTCGAGTTCGGCTTCGGCGACGCCGGGCTCCTGGAAGTAGAACTGGTAGTCGAACATGCCCGGGTTCGCAGCGAGCGCGTCGAGCATGGGGACGGGCGCCTGGCCTCGGTAGGGGGTGTTCACGCCGGCGACGGCGCGGACGCGGTCGGGGTGGTGGAGCGCCATGTTCCAGACGACGGCGCCGCCCCAGTCGTGGCCGATGAAGATGGCCTGGTCGATGTCGCGGGCGTTGAGGAGCGCGATGAGGTCGGCGCAGAAGTTCTGCTGCGTGTAGGCGTCGATGGCCTCGGGAGCGGTGGTGCCGCCATAACCGCGCTGGTCGGGCGCGAGGACGCGGAAGCCGGCGCTCGCGAGCGCGGGGATCTGGTGGCGCCAGGAGTACCAGAGCTCGGGGAAGCCATGGGAGAGAACGATGGCCGGGCCGTCGCCCTGCTCGGCGACGTGCATCGAGAGGCCGTTGATGTCCTCGAGCTGGTGGTGTTGTAGGTCGGCTGGCATCGTCGCTCCCCTGCTGCCGCGCCAACGTATGACGCCGACCTCGGATTGGCGACCGCGCGTCCCGGGCGGCTACGAGATCGGTAGTCTGGGCGGGCCTCGAGGAGCGGATATGGCATCGCTGACCGGTCTCCACGGCGACCCCGAGAACGGACGGTTCGAGTTCGAGGCGACGCCAGAGCTGTGCGTGCCGGGGATGTTCGTGTTCGGCGGGGTGACCTCGGCCGCGGTGATCGAGGCGATCGAGGCGACGACCGGGCAGCCGCTCGCGTGGGTGACGACGCAGTTCCAGGGACGGATCGAACCCAGCGCGACCGTCCACCTCGACGTGTCGAAGGACGTCGAACGGCGACGCCTCGTGCAGTGTCGGGTCGAGGCTTCCGTCGACGGCGAGACGGTGGTGCGGGCGCTCGGGGCGTGCGCCGAACGAGCGCCCGACCCGCTGGTGTGGGGCGAGCCGATGCCGGTGGTACCGCCACCTCTCGAGTGCCGGCCGCTGGTGTTTCGCGAGGGGTGGCAGGAGGCGGGGTTCCCGTCGCGGTTCGAATGGCGGCTCGCGAGCGGACGGCTATTCGCGGATCAAGAGCCGGGGCCAAACGAGGATGGACGCGCCTCGGTCTGGGTGCGCTGGCCCGGGCACGAGCTGGGCGACGCCTCGAGCCAGGCGTACTTCAGTGACCTGGGGATGGCGACGGCGGACTCGGCGACCGACGGTTCGGGACGAGGCGGGGTGAGCCTCGACAACACGCTACGCGTGGTGTCGACGGAGCCGACGGAGTGGATGCTCCTCGATTGTGCGATCCGGGCACATACGGGCCTCGCGCACGTGGAGATCGGGGTGTGGGCGGAGTCGGGCGCGTTGCTCGGACTGCACACGACGACGGCGCTGCACGGTCACGGCTCGCGCGGGCCGGTCGGCACCTGAAGCCAGTCGCGGTCGCGGATACAATCCGCGCCGGCACGCGGTCAATTCGATCGTTCCTCGGGATCGCAACGATGGCAGCACCTGTTCGTGGTTCGGAAGCGTCGGTTCGGCGTCCGCTGGCGTGGCCGATCCGGGCGCTGCTCCTCGTCACCGGCACGCTGTTCGTGGGCATCGGGGTGCTCGGGATCTTCCTGCCGCTGCTCCCGACCACGGTGTTCTTGCTGATCGCGGCCGCCTGCTACGGACGCAGTTCCGACCGAGCCTACCACTGGCTGATGACGAACCAGCTCTTCGGGCGGTACCTGCGCAACTACCAGGAAGAGCGCGGCGCGACGATGCGGACGAAGGTCGTGGCGATCGCGTCGCTGTGGGTGGGGATCGGCCTCGCGGTGTACTGGATTGATGCGTCGTGGTGGCTGGCGGCAGTGCTGGCGGCGATCGCGATCGGGGTGACGATCCACCTCGTGCGGTTGCGGACGATTCGGTAGCGACGACCGCTGACGCTGGCCCTCTCCGTCCCCTGCCTCGTAACGTGCCGGCGCATGCAGTCGCATGCCAGCTGATGCCGTCGAGGGGGTTGGGATGCCGGTTCGGAACTCACTGCAAGTCGGGGACGTGAAGCTGACGCTGGTCGAGGAGTTGGTGATGCCGACCTCGGCGCGGTGGTTGTTTCCGGATCACGAGGCGCCGTTCGACATTCTCGAGGGGGCGCGATCGTGGCTGGAGCCGCACATGCTCAACGAGCGCGGGCACATTCTGCAGTCGATTCACTCGTGGGTGATCGAGGCGGATGGGATGCGGATCGTCGTGGATACGGGGATTGGGAACGACAAGGACCGTGAGGGAGGCGGCTTCGAGGGGTGGCACATGCGGACGGGGCCGTACCTCGATGACCTCGCGGAGGCCGGGGCGGCGGCGGAGACGGTGGACGTGGTGCTGAACACGCACCTACACGGGGACCACGCAGGGTGGAACACGAAGTGGGTGGACGGCGGCTGGGTGCCGACGTTTGGGAACGCGCGGTACCAGCTCGTCCAGAAGGAGTGGGACTACTGGAGTCAGCTCGAGGAACCGCCGGACATCATCGAGGACAGCGTGCGGCCGGTGGTTGAGGCGGGGGTGGTTGACCTCGTCCCGGCCGATCACCGGGTCTCGGACTCGGTGTGGCTGGAGCCGAGCCACGGGCACACGCCGGGGCACGTGTGCGTGCGGATCGGCTCGGCGGGACAGGAGGCGGTGATCATCGGCGATGTGATGCACAGCCCGATCCAGTGCGCAGCACCTGAGCAGCGACCGCCGCTGGATAGCTTCGTCGAAGAGGCGCGGGCGGCGCGGTTGGCGCTGCTGGAGCGGTACGCGGACACGGAGGTGCTGGTCCTGGGGACGCACTTCCACACGCCGGCGGCGGGGTACTTCCGTCGGGACGGGGACGCGTACCGGTATGAGGTCTTGGAAGGAGACTCGCCACGTGGGTAACGAGGCGAGCTGGGTGCTCGAGCCTGCCGAATGACCGCCGGTGCTCGATACGACGTGGTGATTGTCGGGGCCGGATCCGCGGGGGCGGTGATTGCGAGCCGGGTGTCCGAGGACCCGAACCGGAGCGTGCTGCTGCTCGATGCGGGGCCGGACTATCCGCAGCTCGCGGAGACGCCATACGACCTGGTGAACGCGTACCGCAATTCGGTCGAGGCGCACGACTGGGGGCATGAGTACCGGCCGACGGCGGAGTTCCCGTCGACGCCGTTCCCGCGAGGGCGGGTGACCGGCGGATCGAGCGCGGTGAACACCGCGATTGCGCTACGTGGTGTCCCGGAAGACTACGACGATTGGGCCGCCCTCGGGAATAACGAATGGGCGTGGGAGCGGGTGCTGCCGGCGTTCATGCGGCTCGAGCGGGACCTCGATTTTGGGCACGCCGAGTTCCATGGGGACGCGGGGCCGATCACAGTGCGGCGGCACCCGTGGGAGGAGCTGACGGAGACGCACCAGGCGTTCATCGAGGCGTCGCGCGTCCTCGGGTATCCCGACCAGGAGGATCAGAACGACCCCGAGGGCTGGGGGACGGGGCCGCAGCCGATGAACAAGCTGGGGCGGCTGCGGATCTCGACGGCGATCGGGTACCTCGGTCCGGCGCGGGCGCGACCGAACCTGCGGATCGCGGGGGAGACGCACCTGCGGCGGGTTCTATTCGAGGGGCGGCGGGCGGTCGGTGTGGAGGTCGAGCAGGGCGGGGAGGTGCGGCGGATCGAGGCCGAGCTGGTGGTGATCAGCGCGGGGGCGATCCAAACGCCGCCGGTGCTGTGGCGATCGGGCCTCGGGCCGCGGCGTGACCTCGAGGGGTTGGGGATCGAGGTGGTGGCGGACGTGCCAGGCGTGGGCGCGAATCTGTGCGATCACCCGATGGCGACGGTGCAGGTGCGGGCGAAGGATCCTGCCGTCGCTTCAGACGAGTTCCCGCTGATCCAGACGATCACGAGGTACACGGCGCCGACGAGCGCGGCCTATCCGGAGCATCGGAACGATCTCCAAATTGAGCTGCTGACGTTCTCGCAGCGGGAGGACGTGGAGGGGGTGTTCTCGATCGCCGCGGTCCTCGAACAGTCGTACGGCCGAGGGTCCGTGCGGCTCGAGTCGGCCGACCCGCACGCGCAGCCAGTGATCGCGCAGCAGTTCTGCGAGGACGATCGGGACACGATGCGGCTCGTGGCGAACTATCGGGACTGTCTGGCGTTCGCGCGGACGGCGCCGCTGTCGGACTACATCGCGGAGGTGCTGGTGCCCGAGAGCGGGGAGCCCTCGGATGAGGAGCTGGCCTCGATGCTGCGGCGCACTGCCCGCTCCGGGTACCACCCCTGCGGCACGGCGAAGATGGGGCCAGCTGAGGACAGGGAGGCAGTCGTAGACCAGTACGGACGAGTGCATGCGGTGGAGGGGCTGGTGGTGGCTGACGCCTCGATCATGCCGGAGGTGCCGCGGGCGAATACGAACCTGACGAGCATCATGATCGGCGAGCGGGTCGGGGAGTGGGTCCGAACGCGGGGCGGGGACTATGGGCTGTAGTGATCTTCGCGCACCGTCGCGATCCCGGCTGGTAGTGCCTCCGCCGGCTCGGTATGCTCCGCAAAATCTAGCGGGCAGGGACGCCGACAGTACAGGAGTGTCCATGACGTACAGCCAGCCAGCGGTGGAGCGAAAGAAGCTCGCCGGAATGCTCGCTGCGCCCAGCACGTGTGACTTCGTCAAGTGCACGACGGGTCACATCTGTGTTGACGGGCAGTGCGTTCCGATCACCTAGCTCACTCCACGATAATCCGCCGGACACATGCGGTCGCCGAATCGGCGGCCGTTTGTGATCTCGAACATCTCGACCTCCTGTCGGTGGCGTAGCTTCGACTGACGATGTCGTTTTCGTTCCCGGTGCCAGCGCTGCAGCGGTCGATTCGCCCCGGGGTCAACCTCGTCTCAAGCATTGCGCTCATCCTCGTCACGGTCGGCGCAGCGATCCCGCTGGTGATGATGCTCTACGGCTCGCTGGTGAATGACGTGGACTACCTGCGGTGGACGTGGCCGGCGATCCCGGTTGCGTGGGGGCCGGCGGCCCTCGGAGCGATGCTGCTTCCTCGACGCGAGGCGACGGGCGCGATCCTGCTCGTGATTGGGTCCGCCCTCGGGCTGGCGTTCTTCTGGCAGGAGTGGGCGGTGCTCACGTTCGGGCCGGCGTGGGTCCTCGGTGCGTGGAGCTACCTCGATGCGGGGCGGCGACGGGGGTGGGTGGGGTAGGGCGCGGCTACGAGTCGGAGGCGGCTGGTAGCTCGTCGGCGAGCGCGGCGAGGCGTCGCAGCTCCTCGACATGCGCGGAAAAGGCGCGGCGTCCGTCGCGGGTGAGCTTCGCCCAGGTGCGTGGCCGGCCCTCGTACGTGCTCTTGCGGAGCCGGACGTAGCCAGCCTCGACGAGCTGTTTGATGTGCTTCGAGAGCACCGAGTCGCTCACGCCGAGTTCATCGCGCAGTACCTGAAACTCGGCTTCATCGAGCGGCGTCAGCAGGGCACAGATCTGCAGCCGATTCGGCGCGTGGATGACGGTATCGAAGCGTGGCTCGGGCACGGCTGTCACTCCGCGGCGGATCGGGCCAGGTAGTCGCGCCGTTCACTCTCGGAGAGCGCGAACACGAGCAGGGCACCGATGGCGCCGGTTAGCAGCGGGCCCCAGGCGAGACCACCGGCGTCACGAAGGGCAACGCCGGCGGCGAACAGGAGCAGAAAGACCGCACTAGCGCCCACGACCATCAGCACGGTTCGCCAACGACCGTCCGGGAACTCCTTCGGCGCGGTGCCTGTTCGCTCCTTTCGCGCGTTGATGACCAGGGCCATCCCGATGATCAGGAACAGGGTGACGATGCCCTTGCTGGGCGCGAACGTGAGTGCTTCGAGTGCAGGCGTCGCGACGAGGCCGCCGGCGAGGAGGGCGATGGCGGCGCCGAACCGTCGTGTCGGGGCCGCGAGGCGGAGTCCCGCTCGCCGTGAGGCGTCGACTGAGGCAAGTGAATCGCGAGCCTCGGTGGGGGTTGGGCGATCTTGTGAGCTGTGCATGGCTGCTTACTTTCCGTATTGGAAAGTAACTGTATCAGACACTTTCCGATCTGGAAAGTGACTCGGCACTCGCGCTGGGCATCAGCTCGCCCAGGCGGGAGCGTGCTGACCTCGGAAGTAGCGATTGATCCACTCCGCTGCCGGATGGCCGGAGGACCCGGTCACTGCGATCGCCGCATCGAGGTCGTAGGCGACGCGGCGGCGTTCAACCTCGTGACCGTCCTGATCTGCCTCGACGATGGCGTATGGAGCGCGCAAGTCGGGCGCGTGTGGGTTGCTGACGCTGCCGACGGCGACGATGTCGACGTCGTCGGAGCGAAGCCGACCGGCCCAGTGTGTGTGGCCCACGAGGAGGAGGTCAGCGGCGCAGCCGGCGACGAGGGCTCGGCGTCGGTCTGAAGGAGATTGCTACCCGTGGCCCCCATCGGCGCCCGGCGAGGCGTGGGGAGCAACGTGCGGCTCCCGCCCAAGAGCAACGTACGGTGTTCAAACGGAACTTCACCGAGCCCGGCGCCCGGAGACAGGAAGTGCGACGATGCAGCTCTCTCAGGCCCAGTTCGACGCGTTGCGCGACTCCATGGACGCAGTACCCACGGCGGCCAGCTCAGTCATTGAGTCGAAGCGCTATGAGTGGACGGACGACGCACCTGCAGCGTCCGACTATGCCGACGTTCCCGGCGAACCAGTCAAGACCATCGTGAGCCACGCAGCGCACGCGTTGACGGTCGGTGCGGACCATCTCGCTGGCCTTCGTCGAGTTCTTCAAAGTCCCGTTATGACAATCGCACCATGGACGTTGGCGCGCGGGAACCTAGAGGCCTGCTCGCTCTTGCTCTGGCTCTTGGAGGATGGACTAACTGCGTCGGATCGGATCGGTCGAAGCCTCAGCATCAGGATTCAGAATCTGCGCGATCAGAGAGTTTGGTCCGGTGAACACGGCACCGCGGGGGAGGAGCCTCAAGCTGCAGCTCGGCAGAGGACCGATGAGGTCGCTGAGCAAGCCCGAACAATGGGGCTGGAGGTCCGACGAGCCAAGAACGGAGAGGTCATCGGTTTCCCGACTGGCCTCCCGGGCTTCGTGGAGCTGGCACGACGGGCTGGCTACGCACCGGAATACCGCTTGTTCTCCGGTGCGGCTCACGGACGATTCTGGGCGACAACCCAACTTGGCTTCAGACGATCAGGTCGGAACGCGCTCGAGCAGGACATGACACCAGAAGCCGCGATCTACGTCCTCACCGTTTCGCTGGAGCTGTGGCTCAAGGCTGCTGCGGCGCTAAGCCTCTACCAGGGCTGGGATCTCAACGAGATTGGAACGGCATTGGACCCGCTGCTGGACTCAGCCGGCCTGTCGTCGGGGATGCGACCCTGGCGGAACAGCGCTCCCTAAAGGTCGAGGTCGTGGTCGATGGCGTAGCGGGCGGTGGCGACGGTGAGGTCTTCCTGGAGCTGGACCGTCATGCCGCCGTCGACGGCGAGGGCATGGCCGGTGATGAAGGAGGCCTCGTCGGAGACGAGGAAGGAGACGGCGTTGGCGATGTCGTCGGGGGTGCCGACGCGGCGGAGCGGGTAGTGCTGCTTGAAGAACTCGAGGCGGGCGGGGTCCGCCTCCCAGCGGGGTTCCATCCGTTCGGTGACGATGTGGCCGGGAAGGACGCAGTTGACGCGGATGTTGTCGGGGCCGAAGTCGGTGGCCATCTGCCTGGTCATGCCGATGACGGCTGACTTGCCCGCCTCGTAGGCGAGGCGGTTGGGGGCCATGAGGACACCGTGGACGGAGGCGGTGTTGACAATGTTGCCGCCACCAACGGCGCGCATGTGCGGGACGGCGTGCTTGGCGCCGAGATAGAGCGCTTTGACGAGGATGGACATGGCCTCGTCCCAGACGGGCTCCTCGAGGTCGACGGCGCTGCCGCCGTGGGCGCCGCCGTCGCGGTAAGCATTCTGGAAGAGGATGTCGAGGCGGTCCCACGCGTCGATAGCGGTGGCGACCATGGCCTCGATCTGGTCGCCGTGGCGGACGTCGGTCCTCGAGGCGAGGGCGGTGCCGCCGGCTTCCTCGATACGGGCGACGTTGGCCTCGGCGCCCTCGAGGTCGGTGTCGGCGATGAGGACGCGGGCGCCGTCGGCGGCGAGGCGCCGAGCGGATGCGCCGCCGATGCCCCAGGCACCGCCGGTGACGATCGCTACCTGGCCTTCGAGTCGTCCAGCCACGCTGCTGCTCCATTCGATCCGTGCCTCAGAGCGGCGACGGTAGCGAGGATCGAGGGCCACTCGCACCCGTCGGTGCCTGGCGCCATCGGCTAGGATGCGCGCGATCCCGCCCCAAGGAGGCTGCCATGGCACGTGCGCCGATCGATCCGAGCATCGTGATTGACCTCGACAGCGTCGCGGAGGCGGCGATCAGTCCGGACGGCAGGACGGTCGCGTATGTCCGCGGGTCGGTGGATGGCGATTCGCTGCGGCGGTCGTCGCACCTCGAGACGGTGGCGTTCGAAGGTGGGAGCGCGCGGCGGCTGACTACGGGGCCGCTCGATTCGCGGCCGACGTGGTCGCCGGATGGGGCGCAGCTCGCGTTCCTGCGGTCGCACCGGAAGGACGACGGCGGGGCGACGCCACCTCAAGTCTGGGTGATGCCCTCGGGCGGCGGCGGGGCGCGTCAGCTGACCGACCTCGCCGGGCCAGTGCGGTCGATCGTGTGGCTGCCGGATTCGAGCGCGGTGATCGCGGCGGCGGACGTGGACCCAGACGCGCCGGACGCGGACGACGACGATTCGATCCCGCGGGCGAAGCGGGTGAACCGGATCTACTACCGGGCGGATGGCCTCGGGTGGCGGGGGGACACGCACCGACAGCTGTTCCGGGTGGACGCGCGGAGCGCGGTCGCGAAGCAGCTGACCCGCGCGGACCACGACTGCTACTCACCGACGCCGTCCCCGGACGGGTCGTCGATTGCGTTCGCTTCGAGCGATCGGTCGGCGCAGCGGGAGCGGAAGACGCCGGGGAAGCTCGAGCTGTGCGTGATGCTCTCGAACGGTGGGGCGGTGAAACGGGTGGTGCGGGACCTGTCGGGCCTCGGTCCGATCGCGTGGTCGCCGGACGGGGGGCGACTCGCGTACGTGTCGGGCGGGCAGGAGTACGCGTACTCGCAGTCGTACGTGTGGGCGGTAGGCCTCGATGGGGGCGAGCCGAAGGCGATCACGGACAACTCGATCCAGCCGACGGGGGCGAACATTCCGCTGGCGGATCCGCCGGCGATGCACTGGGGCGCCCGACGGATCACGTTCCAGGCGGAGCGCCACGGATCGAGCGGGATCTACAGCGCGACGCCGAGTGGCTCGAGTGTCGAGCCGGTGCGGGCGCCGGAGGAGCTGGGCGCCGGGTTGTCGCTGTCCGCGGATGGTGGGCGTGCGGCGGTGCTGAGCTCGACGCTGGACCGGCCGAACGAGGTGACGACGGTTGACCTCGGGGGCGGCGAACACGCCGCGACAGCGGTCAGTGCGAGCTACCTCGATGATCGCGACGTAGCGAAGACGGAGCGGTTCACGTTCAAGCGCGGCGGGCTCGAGATCGAGTGCTGGCTGACGTTCCCGACGGGGTTCGACCGCAAGAAGAAGTACCCGCTGGTGCTCGAGGTGCACGGTGGGCCGAACGGGTTCTTCGGGAACGGGTGGATGCCGCTGCACCAGATGCTGGCAAGCGCGGGCTACCTCGTGCTGTACATCAACCCTCGGGGCTCATCGACGTACGGACAGGACTTCGTGTCGGCGGTGTTCGAGGACTGGGGTGGCGAGGACTACCTCGATCAGATGGGAGCCATCGATCGGATCTTGCGGCGGAGCTACGTGGACGAGTCGCGGCTGGCGATCCACGGGTACTCGTACGGCGGGTTCATGACGTCGTGGACGGTCGGGCACACGGACCGGTTCAAGAGCGCGATCGTGGCGGCGCCGGTGACGAACCTGGTGTCGATGTACGGGCAGACGGACATTGCGGTGCAGTTCGGCGAGCAGCAGTGGGGCGGGACGCCTCACGATGCGTTCGACGCGTACGTGGAGCACTCGCCGATCACGTATGCGCCTGCTGTGAAAACACCGGTGCTGTTGCTACACGGGGAGGCGGACATCCGCTGTCCGATCTCGCAGTCGGAGGAGTACTACACGGCGCTGAAGCGGGCCGGGAAGCAGGTGGAGTTCGTGCGGTTCCCGGGCGGGTTCCACGGCTTCGTGCGGGGCGGCCACCCGGCGATGGTGCGGTCGTACCACGAGCACGTGCTCGACTGGTTCGAGCGCACGCTGAAGTAGCTAGATCCCAGCAACGAGGAGCCCACGATGCCTGCTGACTACTCAGACTTCGAAGACCTGATCATCGAGGTGGACGACGATGGTGTCGCCACGTTCCAGATCCACCGGCCCGAGAAGCTGAATGCGATGAGGGGGCCGACGTTCTGGGAGATCATGGACGCCGGGCGACGGCTGCAAGCGGACCCGGACGTGCGCGTGGTGGTGGGGACCCACCAGGGGCGCGGATTCTGCGCCGGGGCAGACCTGACTGACGGGGGATCCTCGGAGCCGACGTGGGTGGAGGCGAACGACCCGGTCGGCGTTTCGGGCATTGGGATGGCGATGCCGGGGATCGACAAGCCGACGATCGCGGCGATCGATGGCGTTGCCGCCGGCGGGGGGATGGCCCTCGCACTGTCGTTCGACATGCGGATCGTTGGGCCGCAGGCGCGGTTCACGACGGTGTTCTCGCGTCGAGCGCTCGCGCCGGATTGCGGGATGACCTACTTCCTGCCGCGGATCGTCGGCGACGGGCGCGCCCTCGAGCTGCTGTACACGGCACGGGAGGTGGGGCCGGACGAAGCCCTCGGGATGGGGTTGGCGAACGAGCTGGTCGAAGACCCGTTTGCACGGGCGATGGAGCTGGCGCGGGAGTTGGCGGCGGGGCCGCCGCTGGCGTACATGCGCGCGAAGCGGGATGTGAAGCACACCTGGGAGGCGACGCTCGCAGAGCAGATTGAGTACGAGTGGTTTGGGCAGCGGGCTGTTGGGGCGAGTAGTGATGTGCAGGAAGGGCGGGCGGCGTTTGTGGAGAAGCGGGCGCCGAGGTTCACCGGGCGGTAGCCCGTAGCCCAAGCGACCTGCGGGACGTACCGGTTGCAGTGACCCCGACAAGAGACGGTCAGCCGTCGTTCGTCTGCTCGACGGTATCTCGGCGGCGATGCGAGGCATGCCTTCGGCAGTGCCGACGAAGGTTGGAACTATCCCGCCCGCCCACCCGAAATGTCTGCGGGGGCTCCGCCCCCGCTTCCCCCGCTCCGGAACTCGCTTCGCGTGCGAGTCAGTAGCCGCGCGCTCCAAACGGGCGCCGCTTCGCGTCGAGAACGCGACTAGTTGCTCCACTTCCCGCCGGTGATGGACGACAGGTTCCCGCGATCGGATCCCCGCTCGGCCGGGGCTAGAGGTGGGCGACGTCGCTGTCGAGGTCGTCGGGCATGTTGGCGGGGGTGTGGTCGTCGTAGGGGCCGGAGCCGGGTGGTTTGGGGGCGCGGGCGGCGTCCGCGTCGAAGCGGGAGGGGAAGGCGAAGGACTGGAACTTGAGGCGTTCGGTTTCGACGGTGCCGCACCTGGGGCAGGGGGCGTCGGCGTCGCGCTGGGCGACGTTGCGCCGGAGTTCGAAGGTCTTGGGGCAGCCGCGCTTGCGGCGGCCCGCGTGGCGGTATTCGTAGAGCACCGGGGCATCCTCGATCGGTCGCGATTCGGAACGCGAGTGTAGGCGGTGTGGCCTCGAGATCAGAAACGGAGCCCAGGGGCTCCGAGCGGAAATCAGAAACGGCGCCCGGATGGGCGCCGTTTCGTCGTTGAGCCTCGGAGCTCGCTAGATCGGCTCGAAGAGCGGGATGGGGTAGTCGCCCTCGTCCTGCTTTTCGAAGGTGACCTTGACGCGCTGGCCGACGTTGACGTCGGTGAGCGGGTTATCGACGCCGACGACGTTGGAGAGCATCCGGAAGCCCTCGTCGAGGTCGATGTACGCGAGCGCGTAGGCACCGAGGTCGGCGAAGGCGGGGTTCCGGTTCTGACGGACGACGGAGTAGGTGTACACCGCCCCTTCGCCCTTGGACTCCTTCTGCGCGAGGTTGTCACCCCCGCAATTGGTGCAGTGCGCCCGGGGTGTGAAGACCACCTCGTTGCAGTCGTTGCACTGCTGATAGACGAGCTTCTCGTCCTTCGTCGCGTCCCAGAACGCCTGGGTGTCGGGCTCGAAGAACTGAGGCATTGGTCGCTTCGACATTGTGCTGTCCTTTCTTCGAACTAGTCCGCGGCCATGATGGTGGTGCCGCCGGTGTGGTTGCCGCCGAGCAGTCCGCCGTTGCCGTGTGCGACGGCGAGCTTGGCGTTCGCCGCCTGGGAGGTCGATTCGCCTCGGAGCTGGCGGGCGCTCTCCAGTAGCAGGAAGATGCCGCGCATTCCGGGGTGGTTCGAGGAGAGGCCGCCGCCGTCGGTGTTCAACGCCGGACCGCCCGACTGATCGAACTTCATACGCCCGCCAGCGATGTACTCACCGACCTCGCCCTTCTTGCAGAAGCCGAGGTCTTCGAGCATCACAGCGACGGTGATCGAGAACGAGTCGTAGATCATCGCGACATCCATTTCGGCGGGCGTGACGCCTGCCTCGGCGAAGGCGATCGGGGCACCCTGCGCACCGGCGCTGGTGGTGATGTCACCACCGTTCTCGCGGTACTTGGTGGCCTCGCCGCTGCCGATCAGCCAGACGGGCGGCTTCTTGGTGCCCTTGACCACGTCCTTCGACGCGATCACGAGTGCGCCACCACCATCGCTGACCATGCAGCACTCGAGGAGGTGCAGCGGATCCGCGATCACGCGGGAGTCCATCACGTCCTGGACCGTGATCTCGTTGACGCCGACGAACTGGAGGTCATTCATCGCCTTGACGGCGTCGGGGTTGCGCATCGCGTGATAGCGGGTGGCCACAGAGATCTCGGCGAGCTGCTCGCTGGTCGTCCCGTATTCGTGCATGTGCCGGTGGGCGACCATTGCGTAGTTCGCGATCAGCGTCTGGCCGTACGGTGCTTCCATGTTCGGCTGCCAGGCGCCGCCGCCGGTGGCGCCGCCGGTGCCAATCGGCGTGCGCAGCGTGGCGGCCTTCGAGCCGTACGACAGCACCGCGACGTTCGTTTTGCCATCCGCGATGTCGCGCATGGCGTGGGCTGCCTGGAACTCGTACGAGGAACCACCGACCTGGGTGGTGTCGATCACGGTCGGCTTGATCCCGAGGTAAGCCGCGACTCCGAGGCCACCGCCGCCTTCGCCGTCCTGAGCGTCGTAGAGCCCGTCGATGTCACTCCACTTCAAGCCGGCGTCATCGAGCGCCGCCTTGATCGACCTCGCCTTGATCTGAATCGCTGATACGTCCGGGTCATAGCGACTCGGGTACTCATGTAACCCGACGATCGCCGCCTCGCGTTGCTGGGCCACGGGGCCTCCTCTATTTGTGCCCGCCTTCGGTATCACTCTTGCGATGGCGGCGTCAATGGAAACGTCTGCTTTCGCGTGCGCTCGGAGGGAGCCGGACCAGCGCTCCCCGGGCGATCTCCGAGCCGACAGGCAGCAGCCCAGTCCCGTAGGCTCGTGCGCGGGAGCGGCCCATGCGAAGAGTCGCGCAGAACATCCTCCTCGGCGTCATCGTTCTCGGCTTCTTCTTGATCGCACCGCTGGTGCCCGGGAGAGCCTCGCCTGCCGGACAGGCGAGCGGCGTGCCTTCCGAAGCAGGCGAGCCCGCACGGCCCTCGCATTCCCAAGCAGCTGGCGGCCTCAGGCTGTTCGTCGGCGCGGCCCTGCTTTCGACACCAGAGCTCGAAGCTGCCGAGCCATTCATCACCGAGAACAACCTGGTCCTGACGCTGCCACCGGCGGGCGAAGGCGGGGTCGCGATCGGGGAGTTCACGATCGTCCTCGATATCCCCGGGCCTGTGCTCTACGTCTCGATCGCGGGACTGGGGGCAGCCGTGGGGGAGGCGATCGGCGAGAGCGTCAGCGCGGCTACCGGGGCGACGCTCGACCAGGTGGAGCGGAGCGGGATTGACGTCCCACCGGAGTACGACGATTGCGTGTTCTCCTCCTCGATCAGCGGGCCGCTCGACGGGAACGGCAACGAGACTTTCGCGGGCGAAGGGACGGTCACGACGGTGATCACCGGCGCGGGGTGCGAGGACACCGAAGTCGCCCTCGGGCCCGAGGGGCAGACCACCGTTGTGCCCTCGACGTGGACGGCAACGGTTGAGGGCGACCGGATGAGTGGCTCGATCGATCTGTTCGACGATGACGGCGACGTCTCGACGATCTTGTTCGAGGCGCGGGAAACGGTCGCCGAGTTCGGAGTCATCGAGCGGGACGGCAAGCTCTTCCTCGTCTCACCACCGGGCGGCCAACTCAGCATCTCGCGGTCCGACTTGCCCGAGTGGGCACGCGATCAGCTGGTCACGGTGGGAGCAGTGATCCCCGTCACCGGCCCCCCGGATCAAGTGATCACTGGCGACCCGAACATTCTGCTCGACGGTCGGCCGGTCGCGAGGCTCGACGATCACACCAGATTCGGAGGGGTAATCGTCGAGGGCTCCGAAACGATCTTCGTCAACGGTGTCGCGGCAGCGTTCCCTGGTGCATTCGCCGTCGTGCCCATGGTGAGCGGCGGAGGGGTCCCATTCGTCGGCGGCCCGGTCAACCCGGACTGCAACCTCGAAGAAGCTGCCGGTCAATCCCAGCGCGCGCTGAAAAACTGCCTGGCGGAGTACGACCGCGTGATCGAGTTTCTCGAGCAGGACGCGGCCCGAGGAGACACAGTCCTCGAAGTCGACTCTTCACGATTCGAGGTCGGTGATGGCCTGCTGATCGGCGATGACCCAGACACCGTCGAAGCCGCGCGCGTCGAGAGCAAGGGCTCGATCGTGCTCGACCGGCCGCTCTCCCGCGACCATCCGGCCGGCAGCCCGTTGGTGCGCGTCCCGGACGAACAGGCTGATCTGGTGCCACCGCCCTCGGACGACGAGCCGGCTACAGGTACCGCGCCAGGAGAGCCGGCGGACCCCGCCGATCTCGCGTCGGATGGGTCGAGTTCCCCGCCAGCGGCCGGCATCGCGGCGATCTTTGCAGCCGTCCTCGTGCTCGGCGGCGGTGCCATCTTCGTCTACTGGCGGAGACAAGCTTGAGGCGAGCGGTCAGCCCGGAGTCCGGCGCTGAGCGATCGCGGTGGCATCGGGGAGCCGGTCACGATTTGTCGAGCCCCGCGGTCGCCCAGACTTCGCCGTCGTGCCACTCCGGGTCGGTCTCGAGGCATGACCTGAGGCGAATGTAGCGATCGTTCTGGTTTGGGCTGTCCGCATTGGCCTGGTAGGCCTCTTTGGTCTCGAAGATCACGGAGAGCCAGCAGACGTTGGGGTCGTCGTCCGAGCGGAAGATCGTTGTTGAGACCATGCCCTGAGGCTTGATCGCGTTGACGATGCCTTCGAACCAGGCCTCGAACAGGGGCGCCGCCCCGGGCTTGAGCTGCATGCGTGCAACGGTGCCGTACATCTCACGACCTTCCTAAGCGGGCGGAGTATACGTGAGCCCGCGACGCTCAGACGCGTGAGGCGATCGAGACGGCGTAGGCATCCAGCCGACGGCGCACCATCGGTTTGGTGAGCTGCGTCAGTCCGAGGTCGTGCCATTGCGAGAGCGAGCCGATGTCGGGCTTCGCGATGATTTCGACCGCTCCGAGGGCGTCCCACATGGGGTCCTGCTCGCGGCCGAGCGCTGCCTCGGCGAAGACACGGAAGCGCTCAGCGACCTCGAGGCCGTGCGAGACGGCTAGGTTCTGGCGCGCCCATGCGACATCGATGCCGGGCGGGCCGAGGCGGGCGTTGGTCCAGTCGACGACGCCGGTGAGGCGGCCACGGGACCAGAGGATGTTCATGGGGTGGTAGTCGCGGTGGATGAACCGGGCCCTGACGCGCGGTCGCGGCCCACGGGCGAGCGCGATGACGACGGTCCAGGCCTCGGGATGGCGGGACCACCTCGGAACTTCGAGGGCCTCGAGATCGGCCCACGGGCGGTAGCGCTCGACTGCAGCGAGGTCGTCGCCGCGGACGGCGTGGATCGGTGGGAGCGCCTCGGCCTGCTGGCGGAGCCACGTATCGAGGTTCGCCGGCTGGAGGTTCGGCCGACCGGGCAGCCTCGATATGAGGAGCGCGGGGACGTCTGTCGTGGCGCCGGTGAGGTCCGCGGCGAGGAGGTCGGGGGTCGGGAGGTCGGCGCGGGCGGCGATGCGGAGGGCGCGGGCCTCGGTGGCCGGGACGTCGGGGGCGC